>Ga0181568_10001769_pt1 | contig 19658 bp, 24 predicted proteins | sample 101ome_20_FD_133758 | JGI IMG/M metagenome (GOLD analysis project Ga0181568, IMG submission 133758) | Coastal salt marsh microbial communities from the Groves Creek Marsh, Skidaway Island, Georgia - 101404AT metaG (megahit assembly) | ecosystem: Environmental > Aquatic > Marine > Intertidal...
AAGTACACAAATGAATATTAGGCGTATCAAACCATTTGTTAGGCAGAGCATTTGATATAGGCATGCGCCCTTGAAAACCCAATTGTATTCTATTTTTCCAGAAACCCATATTAGGAAAAGTGACGATTCCTTCTTTTGCAACTCTTAACATCTCTAATATAATTTTGTCAGGATTTTTATTTTCTTGCAGTGCTTGCGTCATAATCGCATAATCGAAAAAGTTAGCCTCGAAATAATCTGACAGTCCATTATTAAAATCAGCTTGGATAACATTAATATTTTTTTTAATTGATTCTTTAACTTGATCTATATCTTTTTCAAATCCATAGCCTGAGATATTTTTCTTTTTCACAAGATAATCTAATAAAGTGGAATCACCACATCCTAAGTCAAGAACAGTTGACTCATTATTTATCCAGTCTGAAATTATTTTAAAATCTTTTCTATTCATTTTCTTTATATATTTACGTTATATTGGCCATAAAATTTTTTAACACATCTAGGTAATTTGGTATTGGCATTAAAAAAGCATCATGACCCTGATCTGCTTCAATTTCTGAATACGAAACATTCTTTTTGGCTTTCACTAGTGATTTTACAATTTCATGTGATTTTGATGAAGAAAATCTCCAATCACTTGTAAAAGATATGACAAGAAATTTTGATTTTGTTTTTTTAAATGCTTTTGATAAATCTCCATTATATTCTTGAGCAGGATCAAAATAATCTAAAGCTTTTGTCATTAACAAATATGTGTTTGCATCAAATCTTTCTACAAAAGCTTGTGCTTGATATCGCAAATAACTTTCTACTTGAAAATCTACATCGTATCCAAAATTTAATTTACCTTCTCTCAGGTCTCTGCCAAATTTTTGCCTCATTGAATCATCTGATAAATAAGTAATGTGTCCAAGCATTCTGGCTATACTCAATCCTCTTTTAGGAATTACGTTATAACTATTATATCTTCCGTCATGAAAATCGGGATCAGTGATAATTGCCTGTCTTGCTACTTCATTAAAAGCAATATTTTGTGCAGAAAGCTTGGCTGCCGCTGCAACTATAATAGAGTTCTTTATTTTATCTGGGTAGCTAATTGACCACTGTAAAGCCTGCATACCACCTAGACTTCCTCCTGCAACACAAGCCCATGCATCTATTCCTAAAAAATCTGCAAGTAATTTTTGGCTATTCACCCAATCATTCACTGTGACAATTGGAAAATCTGGCCCGAACTCATTTCCTGTATTTTTGTCTATAGTATTTGGACCTGTTGACCCTTTACATCCGCCAAGATTATTTAACGACACTATAAAAAATTTATTTGTATCAAAAGGTTTTCCAGGGCCTATACATGAATCCCACCAACCAGGTTTTTTATCATTTTTATTATGATAGCCTGCCGCATGATGATCGCCTGATAACGCATGACATATAAGAATTGCATTGTTTTTTTCTTTATTCAATTCGCCATATGTCTCATAGACTAAAGAAAAGTCGTCCAAAACTTTACCACAATCAAGCTTAAGACTTTTTTTTATCTCAATAGTCTTTGGCTTTACTATACCTACAGAATTGTTATTTTGTTTATTACCCATAAAAAAATCCATAATTTCTAATTTGAAATCATTTATTTTAATATGGAGGAAATATAACTGTGCTTTTATAAATTCGCTTTAGCTGTATTTTCCCACCCGCAAGCTGACTTCAAATCGGTGAATATTTAATATACTCGAATTTAAGAAAATTTACAAATTATTGCTATTTTAAAACTTTAAAATAATATTAATAAAATTTTGAATAAAATGTATAAGAACTAATGCAATAATTACCGAAAAATCAATTACCCCAACAGATGTTGGAACAATTCTTTTAATAGAATATAAAATAGGATTTGATATTTCATAAATTATGTCTAGTGCAGGATTTCTATTATGATTTATAGACTGCGTAAACCAACTTGATATTGCTAGTATAATAAAAATTATTGTTAAAGCATTTAATATACTGAAAATAGAACTTTTAAGCGAAAATAATAAAAGTTTTTCAAGCAAAACATCACTTCCTATTATTGAAGTATGCATGTACATATTTATAAAATGACATAAAAAAATTATTATAAAACTTGATAATTCAAATTTTCCAATGTTTGGCAAAAATATAAAAAAAGATCTAATAGGTCTTGAAATTTTAATTATTGTTTGAGTAATAGGATTGTTCCCATTAGCACTTGACATTGCTAAGAGCAACCTTAATGTAAAAACTAAAATCAAAAAAGATATTATTAGATCTATAACAAAGTATCCTAATTCTGGAAACGAGTTTGACATTATTTTTCCTTATTTTGAAATTTCTATTGATTTTTTTCTAGCAGCCTTTATAGCATCTTTTATGATTTTAGAAAATTCGTTTTTTTCAAAAATTTTTAAAGCTGATTCTGTTGTGCCGCCTTTAGATGTAACTTTAGATCTTAATTCTTTGATATCGTCAGTAACAAATAACATTTTCGATGTACTGTTTAATAGATGCAATAACAGTAATGCCTTATCTTCTTTTGTAATATTCTCAAATTCTTCACATTCTATTAATGACTCTATAAAAAGCATAATATAAGCTGGCCCACTTCCAAACATTGCCGTAAAAGAGTGCATTTCGTTTTCACTTATATTTCTTACGTAACCAATACTTTTAAATATACTCTCTATGAAATTTTTACCATCTTCGTCTATTGAATCTTCTATATACAAACCAGTAATACTTTCATTAAAAACAGCGCATAAATTGGGCATAGCTCTAGCTATTATAACTCTTTTTTTAAATAATTTTTTTAAAGATTTAGTTGTTTTCCCAGCAATAATAGAAACTATTGTTTGATTGTCTGAGAAAATATTTGAGTTTTCTGATATTGCTTTTTCTACATCGTTTGGTTTTACACACAAAAAAACGATATCAAAATTATCTTTTATATTTTCACCAGATTTTTTAAAAACACATTTATCTGCCTTATATGTGTCTTCATCTTTGTTATGAAATATGAATATATCATTTTCCAAAGTAATATCGTCAGATATAAGAATGCCCTTAATTAAAGCACTAGCCATATTCCCATACCCTATAAATGCAATCTTCATTTTTTTCTTTCACCAAATATTGCGGTACCAATCCTTACAATAGTTGAGCCTGCTGAAATTGCTGATTCATAATCTGCACTCATTCCTATTGATAATGTATCCAATTTATACCCCTTCTGTATAAGACTATCAAATAAAATTCTAATTTTCATAAATGAATTATATTGCTCTGAGTTATTATCTTGGTATTTTGGTATTGCCATTAATCCTCTTATATTGATATTTTCAAAACCAGATGCTTTTTCAAGAAAATTCTCAACTTCGTCAATTTTAATGCCAGATTTTGTGTTTTCTTCATCGAGATTAATCTGAATACATATATTTAAATTAGAATCTAAATTTTTTCTGAAATTATTTATTTTTTCTAATGTTGATATTTTATCAATACTATGAACCCAACTAAAGTTTTCAGCAATTAACCTTGATTTATTACTTTGTATGTTCCCAATAAAATGCCAATTAATATTTAAATCTTTAAGATTATTAATTTTATTTATGGACTCTTGAAGATAATTTTCACCAAAATCTTTTTGACCATATTTGTATGCATCTTTAATCTTATTTATGTTTTGCGCTTTACTTACTGCAAGCAATGTAACGCTATTTTTTTTTCGTTTAGATTTTATTTCTAAATCTGAAATTTTTTTTTTAATTTCTAAAATATTTTCTTTTATAGAATTCATAAATAAAATTACTTTTTTTCGTAGATAATTTTTCCATTACAAATTGTTTTATCAACAAATGTTGTAAATTTTTTTCCAATAAACGGAGTATTTTTTCCTAAACTAATTATATTTGATTCTTTAAATACCCATTCTTCCTTTTTTAATATACATAAATCTGCCACTGCGCCTTGTTCTATAACACCTGATTCTAAACCAAGTATATTTGCAGGGTTTGATGTAACCTTTGCAATAGCTGAATTTAAATCTATCAATTCCGAATCTACCAAATCCATTATTAGTGGAATTAATAGCTCAATTGATGATATGCCTGGCTGTGTATTTGAAAATGGGGCTTGTTTAGCATCCTCATTATGTGGTTGATGGTCTGAGCAAATCACTGAAATGGTGTCATCAGATATTCCTTTTTGCAAACTTATTAAGTCTTCGTTTGATCTAAATGGGGGCATTACATGGTAATCGCTATTAAAATTATTAATAGAATTTTCGTCGAAAAATAGCTGATGTATTGCCACATCAGCTGTAATTGATAAACCCAATGCTTGAGCATTACTTATAAGCATTAAAGATTCTTGACATGATATTCTGCATAAATGTAATTTAACACCTGTCAACTTACTCAATAAAATTGCTTCTGCTACTGCTGACGATTCGGCGGCAGAAGGTATGCCTGGCAATCCAAGTTTGTTAGAAATTTTTCCTTCATGTACACAACCATTATTTGCTAAAAATTCATTTTGTGGTTGATAAAATAAAGTTATATTTTGTCCTGACGCATATTCCATTGCTCTTCTTAAAACTAGAGGGTCTTTAATTGGATTTAAGCAGTTAGTCAACCCAACTGCACCAGCTTCTTTAAGCTCCACCATTGGACTTAATGTATTTCCATCAAGGCCTTTAGTTAAAGAAGCCAAAACTTTTACTTTACATAGATTCACATTTTTAAAAATTTCTTCAACTAACTTTATTTGTGCAGGTGTATCAATTACAGGCTGAGTATCAGGCATATAACAAACTGTAGTTATTCCAGATGATACTGCTGCCTTCGATTCACTATGTATAGTTGCTTCTTTTTCTAGGCCAGGTTCGCGAAATCTTACAGACAAATCAATTAACCCAGGAAGAACATAACAACCATCAGCATCTATTATTCTAGGTGAATTTAACTTGGTATTATCTTCGTCAATGCCAATTATATCTCCATTTTTAATATAAATATCGTGAACTCCCGAAATATCTCCTCCAGGATTTATCAAATTTCCAGATTTTATTATTAAATCACTCATTTATTCTCCATCAAGGTTGCATTGAAAGTGACAAAATTGCCATTCTCACAGCTATACCATTTGATACTTGTTGTAATATTACAGATCTATCTCCATCCGCAACTTCAGAACTTATTTCAACCCCGCGATTTACGGGCCCTGGATGCATTACAATTCCATTTTTTGCAATTAAATCTAGCCTATCGGGCGTAAAACCATATAAATTATAATATTCATGTTCGTCTGGAATAAAACTTGAACTCATTCTTTCATTTTGCAATCTCAACATAATCACTACATTACAACCTTTTATACCTTCATCCATATCTACATAAGGAGTTACACCCATGTGTTCAACTCCATTTGGTAAAAGAGTTTTTGGGCCTATGACCCTAACTTCAGGGACTTCAAGAATTCTTAAAGCATGCATTAAAGATCGTGCAACCCGTGAATGAAGAATATCACCAACGATTGCAACTTTGATTTTTGTAAAATCCGAAAAATATTTTCTTATTGTAAATATATCAAGCATTGCTTGAGTTGGATGAGCATGCCTTCCATCTCCTGCATTGATGATACTAATATTTTCAGAAACATTTTTTGAAATAAATTCAGCTGCTCCTGATGAAGGATGTCTTACAATAAACATATCACAATGCATTGCTTCTAAATTTCTCAAGGTATCTAATAAAGTTTCACCTTTTTTTGTTGCACTAAAATCTACGTTAATATTTAAAAAATCAGCTGAAAGCCTTTTAGCAGCAAGTTCAAAAGTTGTCCTTGTTCTAGTGCTTGCTTCAAAAAATAGATTAACAATAGTTTTTCCTCTAAGTAGAGGAACTTTTTTAACTGGTTGTCCAGATACACCTGCAAATGACTCAGCTAAATCTAATATATCGAGTATTAATGACTTAGGAAGATTCTCAATATCTAAAAAATGACGTAGATGTTTTTGTGAAACAATATTATTGTGATTTATACCTTTTGCTTCAAAGTCTATATCATTTTTTTCATTCATACATATACCTCTTATTTTTTGTCAACAATCTCTATAATCATTGGATCAGGCCCTAATAATTTAATATTCTTATCATTATCTAATTCCAATTTTTCTCCTATAATATCTGGGGAAAATGGAAGTTCTTTACCATTTCTTTCAACCAGCACTACAAGAGTGACAGAAAGTGGTCTTCCAAAATCAAATATTTCGTTTATTGCTGCACGTGTAGTTCTTCCAGTAAACAATACGTCATCAACTAATATGACATGTCTATCATCTACCGAAACAGGCATCTCTGTTTTGCCAACTCTTGGGTTAACCCCAATTCTGCTAAAATCATCTCTATAAAAGCTAATATCAAGCGATGCGGCGCTACCTTTAGCATCAAGTGCTTTTTGTAACCATTCAGCTATCCATGCGCCGCCAGTATGAACACCGATAATAATAGGGTTTTTTATATTGTTTTTTAAAAGATAATTCCTTAGAGAATTCTCAATCTTTAGAAGTAGTTCCTGTGTCTGATCTTTTGAATATTTCATTTTCAAAATAAGATTGTAATATTATTGAGGCAGCAATTCTATCTATTTCTTCCTTATTAACCCTTTTTTTTCTTCCTGCCTGTCTTTGAAGAGCTAAGCTTGCCTGAGCAGAATTTGAAGTAAAATCTTCGTTATAAAAAATAATATCAAGATCTAGACTTTTTTTTAGTACATTTCCGAAATAATCTATTTTTTTATTAATTTTTTGATCTGAATAAATTTCAGGTTTTCCTATTATTATTTTATGAATTGACCATTCTTTGATTTCATTTAAAATTTTTTCGCAAGAGGTCTCCGAGCTAATATTATTTATAGTTTTTAGTGGCGTAGCGATTCTGCTTACAGAGTTCCCAACAGCAAGACCTATCCTCTTTTCACCATAATCAACTCCAAGATAGTTTATTAATTTATCAGTCATTCAACTTTTTCCAAAAATATTTTCCTAAATTAATATTATGAAATTTATTTATTTCTGCTACACAAGTTGGTGATGTTATATTAATTTCAGTAATCTTGTTACCTATCATATCTAAACCTGCAAATTGAATGTTTTCTTTTTTTAAAAATGTTGCAACTTTTTCGCAAATTTTAAATTCATCTTTATCTAAAAGATATTTCTCTATTGACCCTCCAGAAGCAAGATTTGATCTATGATCGTTTTTATTAGGAATCCTTATTACTGACTCTCTTATTACTTCTCCGTTTATTATAATTATTCTTTTATCCCCATCTTTTGCTTCTTCTAGATATTGCTGAACTATAATAGGATCTCTACCCATGTTAGTCATGTCTTCAAAAATAACATTCAAATTTTTATCATTTTCTTCTAACATTTATATAGATCTTCCACCCATCAAGTTCAATGGTTTCAAAATTATTTTTTTATGTTTTTTCTTAAAATTCTCTACTTGTTCTTTATTACTTGTAACTATCGTATCTGGGATATAACTTGGGAAATTCAAAGTAATTAATTTTTCATTAAAATTTCTTAAGGATGAACCTGGATTAATAATTTTTGTTTGCTTACTATTAACTAAATCTAACAAGTAAGTTTGGTATATATAATTTATATCTACAGGTGGGTCTTTTCTCATTAAAATATAATCAAAATTTGATAACTGCTCAATTTTTGTATCAATTACCTTATAAAATTGTTTTTTTTCTTTTTTTATTTTGAGTTTTCCAATACTGCCAAATGATCCGAACGAATTAACCGACAAAGTATTAGGTAATAAATAATATACATCATGTCCTACATCTTGCGCTGAACACATTAATTGATATGTTGTGTCTTTAGAAATATCTATTGACTCTATTGGATCCATTATTACTAAAACTTTTTTATTACTCATGATGTTATATTATTACCTTTTAATTTAATATATGAGAAAGCTGCTATTACAGCTGTTTCAACTCTCAAAATATTATCACCTAAGCTTGCTGATGAAAAATTTCTTTCATATGCGTACTTATATTCTTGATCTGTAAAATCTCCTTCTGGACCGACTAAAAGAGAGCATGAGGTTAAATTATTTGTATAAACGCTTGATAACATTTCATCTGATCTTGTATCTAAAATTATTTTAGATTCGTAATTACATTTTTCAACATAATCTTGAAAAGAAATAATACTTTTTATGTTTGGCAAATAAAGCCTTTCTGACTGTTCACTTGAGCTTATAGATATGCTTTCCCAGTGTTTTAATTTTTTATCAAAATCAATTTTTTTTTGATTAAAAATTGAATTTTTTGAAAGAACTGGCTGAATCGAATCAACGCCAAGCTCTGTTAATTTCTGTACAATTAAATCAGAACATGGGTTCTTGCAAATACTAAAAGCAATTTCTACTTTATTTTTATTCTTTTCTTTAAAAATTTTTTGCTCGATATATATCTCAAAATTTTTATTATTAAAATCTTTAACATAACCATGATATTCATTGCCAGTATTATTGAATAAGATAATTTTTTGATTTTTTTTTACACGAAGTACGTTAGATAGATGGTGATGAGAATTTTTATCTAAAAAAAATATTTTTTTTATATCAAGATCTTGATCAATATATAATCTTATAAGACGCACTTTATCTAATATCTATATGTATCATTTTTAAATGGTCCTTTTTTATCAACACTAATATATTCTGCTTGCTCACTTGTTAATTTTGTTAATTTTGCCCCTACTTTATCTAAATGTAATCTTGCTACTTCTTCATCTAAAATTTTAGGTAAAACGTAAACTTCATTTTTATAATTATGAGAGTTTTTCCATAATTCTATTTGGGCCAATACTTGGTTAGTGAAAGATGCAGACATTACATAACTTGGATGCCCAGTTGCACAACCTAGATTGTTTAATCTTCCTTCTGCGAGCAAAATAATTTTTTTTCCATCTGGAAACTCAATATGATCAACTTGTGGTTTGATATTGTCCCATTGCAATTTTTTTATAGAATCAACATCAATTTCATTATCAAAATGACCAATATTACAAACAATTGCCTGATCTTTCATGCTCTCCATATGATCATAGTTTATAACTGAAGCGTTTCCTGTAGCTGTAACAAATATATCAACTTCTGATGCTACTGATTCAATAGTAACAACCTTGAATCCTTCCATAGCAGCTTGTAATGCACATATTGGATCAACTTCTGTTACCCAAACTATTGCTCCTGCATTTCTTAAGGATTGTGCTGATCCTTTACCTACGTCTCCAAATCCGCAAACTAAGGCTGTCTTTCCTGAAATCATTACATCTGTAGCTCTTTTGATACCATCAACTAAAGATTCCCTACAACCATACAAATTATCAAATTTAGATTTTGTGACAGAGTCATTAACATTAAATGCTGGAACTTTAAGTTCATCCTTTTTTACCATTTCGTATAAACGGTGAACTCCAGTTGTTGTCTCTTCTGAAAGACCTTTTATATCATTAAGCATGTGAGGATATTTTTCGTGCATTATGTTTGTTAAATCACCACCATCATCAAGAATCATATTTGGCTTCCATGCAGGGTCTCCTATTATTGTTTGATCAATGCACCATAAATACTCTTCTTCTGTTTCACCTTTCCAAGCAAATACTGGTATTCCTTTATCAGCGATAGCTGCTGCTGCATGATCTTGAGTAGAGTAAATATTGCAGGATGACCATCTTACGCTTGCGCCTAATGCCACTAAAGTATCAATAAGAACAGCAGTTTGAATTGTCATATGAAGACAACCGACTATGTTTGCTCCTTTAAGTGGTTTTTCATTTCCATATTTTTCTTTAAGAGCCATTAAACCAGGCATTTCAGTCTCTGCTATTCTCATTTCTTTATGGCCCCAAGCAATTACTTCTTTTGACATATCTGCCACTTTGTAATCTGGCCCAATTTTTTCTAATACTTTACTCATAATAAAACTCCATCACACTAAACTTTTAATTTTTTCAACTTGATCGGTCTTTTCCCATGATAAATTTAAATCGTTCCTACCAAAATGACCATACGAAGCAGTGTCCTTGTATATTGGTCTTAATAAATTAAGCATATTGGTTATACCCCAAGGACGCAAGTCAAATACTTCATTAATGATATGTACAATTTTTGATTCGTCAATTTTAGATGTTCCAAAGGTATCAATACTAATTGAAGTAGGTTTTGCAACTCCTATGGCATACGATACTTGAATTTCACATTTATCTGCTAACCCAGACGCAACTATATTTTTAGCAACATACCTCGCAGCATATGCCGCCGATCTGTCAACTTTTGATGGATCTTTACCAGAGAATGCTCCACCGCCATGCCTTGCCATACCGCCATAAGTATCAACAATTATTTTGCGCCCTGTTAAACCACAATCTCCAACTGGTCCGCCGATTTCAAATGCTCCTGTTGGATTAATATGAATTGTTGTATCTTGATTCATATATTTTTCTGGCAAGATATTCTTGATTACTTTTTCATATACATATTCTTTAATTTCTTTTTGACTAACATCTGGAGAATGTTGTGTTGAAATAACGATAGTATCTACAGAGTGTACTTTCCCAGAATCATATCTAAATGTAATTTGACTTTTCGCATCTGGTCTCAACCAATTAACATCATTATTTTTTCTTAACTTAGCCAGTTCACGAACTAATCTATGTGAGTAAGTTATTGGAGCCGGCATTAAAACGTCCGTTTCATTATTAGCATAACCAAACATTAAACCTTGATCTCCTGCGCCTTGCTCTTCATCACTCTCTTTATCAACTCCCTGAGCAATATCTCTTGATTGCAAACCAATTTTATTAATGAACTCTACTGTCTTGAAATCAAATCCTAAATCTATAGAATCATATCCAATCTCTTCAATCGTTTTTCTTACAATTTCGTCATAATTTATATTTGCTGAAGTAGTTATTTCCCCAGCTAAGATAACAACTCCTAAAGAGTCTTCCTCAGATTTAACCATTGTTTCACATGCAACTCTTGCTTTAATATCTTGAGATAATGCTGCATCTAAAATTGCATCTGAAACTTGATCGCACAATTTATCCGGATGACCTTCTGAAACAGATTCTGAAGTGAATAGTTTTTCTCTCATAGTTTTAATAATATAAATAAATGTGAGTAAATAATATCATAATCATTTTTTTTGAGCTATAAATATAGATCTACATAACGGCGGGTAACCCTCTATAGTATTACCATTTATACACATAAAATCTTTCAAGCTTTTTCCTTTCATCCATTTGGTTGTTCTCTGCTCCTCAGAATCAGTGATACTTTCATCAACACACTCTATATTTTTAAAACCGCTAGAATTTAATATGTTTATTAAGTTATTCTTTGTGAAAATTTTATTTACATTTTTCATTCCAGCATACTTTTTACCCTTTTGAATAGATATATCATTTTTATCTAAAGAAGTTAATGTCTCAATTAATAAAAAACCATTTTTTTTAAGTAAATTTTTAAGAATTTTTATATGGTCTTTAGGATTTTTTACATGATATAAAACACCCATGGATAGTAAAAATTCAAAATCTAACTTTTTTTGTGAGAATTCCTCAGCTGAGCAGGGCAATATTATTAAATTCTGAATTTTCTTAGCATAATTTTTTAATGCAATAAATTGCCAAATGAATAAAGCAGTTTTATCCATTCCCACAATTAATTCAGGATTTAAATTTAATAATTTATATGAATAATATCCATTACTGCAGCCAATATCACCAATTCTCATACTTCTATTACTAGGCAAATAATCTTTAATTCTTTTCCATTTTTTATCCGATCGCCACTCTGAGTCAATCTCAACTCCAAAAAGATTGAAAGGGCCCTTTCTCCATGGACTTAATTGCATCATATGTATTTCTAGGGATTTTTTTATTTCGACATTTATTTCTTTAGGATCACCAATTACTATTTGCGAGTCAGAGACTTCAAGATAATCAGTATGTAAGTTAGGCAAATTTTTTATAATCTCAAACCACTTTTCACTATCACCATGATTTACAAAATTTTTATTTTCAACATATATTTTGAATAAATCACTATGATTTTTAAAGGTTTCCATATCATAGAAACCATTATCTTGCATGTAAGATAATATATTTATTTTATTAATACCCACGATACAAAATTATAGCATTGAAACCATCTATAAAAATTATTACAACCTATACTCCTAAATCTATCTTCATGTATTTTTTCGCTTTCAATCTGCATTGTCTTTGATAGTGCAATATTTTTTCTGTCTATCTCTTCTTTAGTATAACCATTATTCTCTTTAAAAAATTCATGAAAGTTTACAAAAAAAATATCATCTGATTTTTTATCGAGTTTTATTTTTTCAGTAACTATGATTACACCATTTTTGTTTAATTGTAAGAATAGCTTCTTTAATAAATCAGTCCTTTTATTTATAGGAATAAATTGTAATGTTAAATTTAAAATAATAACTGACGCATTATCAATTTCTATATCTAATATATCTGAGTTAAAAAATTTAATTTCGCTAGAATTAATTCTTTTTTTACAAATATCTATCATTGCTTTGGAAGAATCAACAGCACATATTTCAATATTTTTATTTTTTATTTTTTTTAATACTGATATTGAGCACGCGCACAAAGATGATCCTAAATCATAAATTTTTGTATTATCTTGATAAAATTTTTTTGACAACACACCTATATTTTCTACCAAAAAATCATATCCCGGTACTGATCTACTTACCATATCTTCAAAAACATCAGCTACACTAGAATTAAATGAAAATTTGTGGTTCTTTTCATGTGGCTCTTTGTATAAATTATCTTTTTTAAGATCTTTCATCTTTATTATAATTTAATTTTTCTAACTTTTTTGTTTTTAAAAGAGGTGTAAACAGGTATGCCATTATGATATTTAGGAAAATCTTCCCCTGCAATTAGAGGACTCATGTACTTCCTGCAAGAACTTGAAATATGATAACCATCTTTTGATAAATAATTTCTAGGTATCTTCTTTTCTACATTTGCAACTTTGTGCAAAGGAACATTTGTTAGTTTCCATTTGTATGGATGATCAGAAACTCTCTTTATGCTAGTCATAACTCCATTTTTTCCGTTTATCGCAAGTTCTACAGCATACTTACCTAGGGCATAAGCTTGGTCAACATCAATTTTAGATGCAATATGTCTAGATGACCTTTGTAAATAATCAGCGACAGCCCAATGGCATTTATATCCTTTTTTATTTTTTATTAAATCTGAAAGATATGGTGCTACACCGCCTAACTGAGAGTGTCCAAAAGCATCTTTAATTCCGCTCTCTGCCAGAAACTTTCCTTTCTTGTTCTTAACACCTTCAGAAGCTACTATTACGCAATACCCGTGCTTTATGACTGTTTCTTTAACTTTCGCTAAAAATAGTTTTTCATTAAAAACAACCTCAGGAAATAGAATAATATGCGGAGGATTGTTTCTTGATTGACTTGCTAAAGCAGATGATGCAGCTATCCATCCTGCATGTCTCCCCATAACTTCTAAAATAAAAACTTTTGTTGATGTCTCGCACATTGATTTAACATCAAGTCCTGCTTCCAATGTTGATATTGCAGTATATTTTCCGACTGAGCCAAAACCTGGGGAGCAATCTGTAAATGGCAAATCATTATCAACTGTTTTTGGTATTCCAATGCATTTAATGTCAAATCCTTTGTCAGAACAAAATTTAGATATCTTGTTAGTTGTGTCTTGTGAGTCACCTCCGCCATTATAGAAAAAATATCCTATATTATGTGCAATAAAAACTTTCAAAAGTTTTTCATAATCCTTAGAACATTCTTTGTAATCTTGCAACTTATATCTACAAGATCCAAAAATACCGCCTGGGGTATACTTTAAATTTGATATATCAGATTTGCTTTCAAATGAAGTATCAATTAGGTCTTGATTAAGAGCACCTAAAATTCCATTTTTTCCTGCATATAATTTCTCAATATACTGTTTATTTTTTCTAGCTGACTCAATAACACCACATGCGCTTGCGTTAATAACAGAAGTCACACCCCCAGATTGAGCGTAAAAAGCATTTTTCCTTATTATTTTCATTGAAATTTATTCTTTAATTTTTAAATTATTATAACATTTTAACATAGTAAAATGGCTATAAAAGAAAACTCATGTGATGTTTTTATAGGTTTATACAACTTTCTTATTTGATAATTAATATATGTAAGGTTATATTGCGTTATAAAAATTATTAAAGGGATCAATAATGAAAATCATATTATTAGGAGCGCCTGGTGCTGGCAAGGGCACACAAGCACAATTTATTTCTAAACACTTAAATATTCCACAGATTTCTACCGGCGATATGCTTCGTGCTTCAGTTGCAAGTAAGAGTGATCTTGGTTTAAAAGCTAAAGATATTATGGAAAAAGGTGAGTTAGTTCCTGATGATTTAATTTTAGATTTAGTTAAGGATAGAATTAGAGAAAGTGACTGCACTAATGGCTTTTTGTTTGATGGGTTTCCAAGAACCCTAGATCAAGCAAGTGCTCTCAAAGATAGAGGCATAGCGATAGACTGTGTTATTGAGATAATGGTAGATGACAATGAAATTATTCAAAGAATGAGTGGCAGAAGGGTGCATCCTGGATCTGGAAGAACTTATCATATAACTCACAACCCACCTAAAAGAGAGAATATAGATGATCAAACTGGAGAGCCTTTAATACAAAGACCTGATGATAATGAAGAAACTGTTAAAAAAAGATTAGCTATATATCATGAGCAAACTTACCCATTAGTTGAATTTTATAAAAGTTTATCTAATGGTGAAACTTCAACAAATTATATTGAAATCAATGGAATAGGTAGTATTGAAGAAATACAGTCACAAATTACGGATAATATAGAAAAAATAGCATAAATACTGACTATATAACGATTTAAAGTTGTATATATTGCGATTCTTGGGTATCATTCACACCCTTAATTGAGTTAATTATTATGATGACAAAAACAACAATTAGTGCAAAAAAAGAAACCGTCAAGAGAGACTGGTATGTAATAGATGCTACAGATAAAGTACTTGGGCGCCTTTCAACAGAAATTGCAGATATGCTACGTGGAAAAAATAAACCTTGTTATACACCACACTGTGATACAGGTGATCACGTTGTAGTTGTAAATGCTGAAAAAGTAAAAGTCACTGGAAATAAATTCGAAGATAAAATGTATTATAAGCACACTGGGTATATTGGAAATTTAAAGACAACTAACTTCGCAAAACTTCAAGCAAAAAAACCAGAAAGCATAATCGAAAAAGCTGTAAAAGGAATGATGCCAAAAAATAGATTGGGAAACGCTATGATTAAAAAACTTCATGTTTATAAAGGATCTGAACATAATCATCATGCACAAAAACCTATAGTTAAGGAATTATAAAAATGGATAACGTTTTTTACTCAACAGGAAGAAGAAAAGAATCAACAGCTAGAGTATTCCTTTCAAAAGGCACAGGTAAAATAACAGTTAATTCTAATCCATTGGAAAAATATTTTGGAAGAAAAACTAACATTATGGTTGTAAAGCAAGCACTAGATCTAACAGAAACTGCAGACAAAACAGATATTAAAATCACAGTAAAAGGTGGCGGATCATCCGGGCAAGCAGGAGCAATAAAGTTAGGTATTGCAAGAGCACTTCTAAAATATGATGATACCCTCAGACCACTTTTAAAAAAGAATGGTTTCCTCACAAGAGACTCAAGAGTTGTTGAAAGAAAGAAAGTTGGACTACGTAAAGCTAGAAAAGACGTTCAATTCTCAAAAAGATAACTCCTATTTTATAATAAATATAAATGCATATATATTACGGCTGTCGTAATCACAGAACGCATGACTAGATATATTATAAATTCTCTTCTCTTAACTAATAAAAAAATGTCAATTACCCAAGCCACAAAATAACCAATAGCCAGAACTAAAAGATTATTAGGGAAAGAAAAGAAAAAAGCAGAAAAGGCAATTATAGATGGCGCTACGCTGAGGCAAAACAACATAGGAGATTTTTCCAAAAAGTTTCTACCCCAATTAATTGCACCTATAAATGACAAAATAATTGCACTATAATGTACAAATATTGCTATGCCGTACTCAAAATCATATTTCTGCAAATAGTAAATTGCGCAGATAAATGGTATTAAGCCAGCAAGCATTATAGCTATTGATGTTTTACTAGCATATTTTTGATTAGTCATCATAGAGTAATTTTAAACTGATATTATTTTTTTTAAAGGAACAAATTATGCCAATATATGAATATCAATGTGAAGCATGTGGACATCATTTTGATATTATTCAAAAAATTTCTGATAAAAAACTTACTGTATGTCCTAAATGCAACCAGAAAAAATTAAAAAAATTAGTTACTGCAGCCGGATTTAAATTAAAAGGTACTGGGTGGTACGAAACTGATTTTAAAAATAATAAAGCCAAAACCTCAAAAAAATCTGAGACAAAAAAAACTAAACCTTAAGTCTGCCAATGATTTATTCAACTCTTGGAAATACAAATATAAAAGTAAGCAAAATATGCTTAGGAACTATGACGTTTGGTGAACAAAATAGCGAAAATGATGCTCATGATCAACTTAGTTACGCTTTAGATAATGGAGTTAATTTTATAGATACTGCTGAGATGTATCCTGTTCCACCCAAACGAGAAACACAAGGCTTAACTGAAAAATATATTGGGACTTGGATAAAAAAAAATAAATGCAGAGATAAAATTATAATAGCATCAAAAGTTACAGGTCCTGCGCCTGATTTTTCTTATATTAGAAATCCGCTAGGTATTGATAAAAAAAATATTGAAAAAGCAATCATAGGAAATTTAAAAAGACTAAATACTGATTATATAGACTTATATCAAATACATTGGCCACAAAGACAAACTAATTATTTTGGTCAACTTAATTACAAATATAATAGAGATAATATTAATGAAATAATAGACAATATAAATGAAAGTTATAATGCATTAAATAACTTAGTAGTTTCTGGAAAAATTAGATCAATTGGATTATCTAATGATACGGCTTGGGGCATAATGAAGTTTTTAGAAATTTCTAAAAAAAAATCTTTTTCTAGTATTGTTTCTATTCAAAATCCCTACAGTCTTTTAAATAGATTGTACGAAATAAATATGGCTGAGATTTCTAGAATAGAAAATATTGGTTTACTCGCCTACTCCCCACTAGGATTCGGAGTTCTAACTGGAAAATATATTAATAATCCGCCAAAAAACTCAAGGCTTTCTCTATGGAATAGATTTACTAGATACAGTAATGAAAATTCTAAAAAAGCAACATTAGAATATATTAACCTAGCAACTGAATTTAATATTAGTCCTACACAATTAGCTCTAGCATTTGTGAATCAACAACCTTTTGTCACAAGTAACATTATCGGTGCTACAAATTTATTACAATTAGAAGAAAATATTAAAAGTATCAATATAAAACTAAGTGATGAAATCATAAATAAAATTGAAGAAATACATACTAACTACCCTAACCCAGCACCATAATGAGATTATCAAAATTTGTGGCACACTCAGGCTTTTGCTCTAGAAGAGATGCAGAAAAACTTATTAAAAATAATAAAATAATAATTAATAATAAAATTTGTACTGATTTTTCTTATCAAGTCAAAAAGAATGATGATGTTTATGTTGGAGATATAAAAATTGTTGAACAAAAAGAAATTGAATTATATTTATTAAATAAACCTAGAGGTTATATAACATCAAAAAAGGACGAGCTTAACAGGAATACCGTTTATGAACTTTTACCAAAAAATAAAAGACATTTAATAACTATTGGAAGACTTGATTATAATACTGAAGGATTATTACTTTTCACAAACAATGGGGATTACGCAAGATATTACGAACTTCCAGAAAGTAAAATTAAAAGAATTTATAATGTAAAAGTATATGGTGATGTTAGCGAGTCTCACATAAAAAAAATTAAAATGGGTATTAAAATTAATGGAATAAAACATACTGTGGATGATATTAAACTTAAGAAAAAATTAAAAAGAAATAGCTGGTTTGAAGTAAAACTTACTGAAGGAAAAAATAGAGAAATTAGAAATATTTTTGAAAGTTTAAATCTTGTTGTTAATAGGATTATCAGGACGAACTACGGAAGCTATTCTATTAAAGAAATAAAACTTGGTGAATTTAAAAAAATCAAAGCTGATCCAATACAAAATTAGTCTTTTTTTAATTCAATAACACCCTCATCGTTACTAACTAATACTTGGTCAGCTCCTCTTTCTGCGAATAGTCCTACTGTTATAACTCCTGGTATTTTGTTAATTTCATTTTCAGTTTTTATGGGCTCAATAATATCCATATGATTTACGTCAAGTATAATATTTTCATTGTCAGTTATTAAACCTTCTCTCCAGGTTGGCATACCACCTTTTTTTAAAATTTCTCTTGCTACAAATGATCTTGCCATTGGAAGTACTTCTATTGGTAATGGAAATTTTCCTAATACATCCACTATTTTTGACTCATCTACTATGCATAAAAATTTTTTCGATGCAGACGCAATAATTTTTTCTCTTGTTAAAGCACCGCCACCACCTTTTATCAACTGAAAATTTGGATTAACTTCATCAGCGCCATCTATATAGACTGGTATTTCTGAAACATCATTTAAATCTAAAATTCTAATACCATTAGCTTCAAGTTTTTCTTTTGTACTAATTGAACTCGCAACCGCTCCTGATATTTTATTCCTTAGAGGTTTTAAATATTCAATTAAAAAATCAACTGTAGAGCCTGTTCCTACACCTACAACCTCATCATATTCTATATATTCCAATGCAGCTCTTGCGACAGCCTGTTTTTTTAAATCATTACTCATTATTATATTTTACTAAAAATTCCAGAATTGTACTATAATTCATATATGTCTTACTTTGTATTTAAATATCAAAATAATAAATTCAAAACCGTTGAGCATATTGACACTTTTGAAAGCTTTAAAGAAGCAAAATCCTTGGTTAAGGATTTACGAGTAAAAAATTCTCCTGCTGATCCAAAAGCTTATAAAATAGTTTTTGCTGAAGATATGTTAGAGGCCGAGATGTTAATTTTAGAAAAAAGAGATGCTCCCATTCTTAGAGAATGGGAAAAATAGCTAATAAACTAGTCAACTGGGATTACTCTTCCAAGTTATGCCTGTCAATTGAAGCTTTTGCTTCATCGTTAGCATAAAACTCTCTAATGCTTTCTACTGTTTCAATTCTATTTGCGCCTGATCCAACTAATACATTTTGGTTTTTATCAACAGCCCAAAGAATATAAGCTGTAAAATTTTTAAGATCCTCTGGAAATTGATCACTATGTGGTATTCCAGTGTGCTCAACTTTATCTTTATTCTTTCTAAGCGTTGCTCTCGCACCTAAAAGTATTTTTTTGAGGTCATCAACACTTTCTCCGTTCCATTGACCCACAACTTCTCCATTTTTTGATACAATATCATCTGA
>Ga0181568_10001771_pt1 | contig 19650 bp, 33 predicted proteins | sample 101ome_20_FD_133758 | JGI IMG/M metagenome (GOLD analysis project Ga0181568, IMG submission 133758) | Coastal salt marsh microbial communities from the Groves Creek Marsh, Skidaway Island, Georgia - 101404AT metaG (megahit assembly) | ecosystem: Environmental > Aquatic > Marine > Intertidal...
ATTGGTGATACTTATCACAATAAAGAATTGTTGATGATACCTCACAGATTAGCAATTGCTTTGGCTGATGATGGTTGGTTAATTAGGCAAGACATTATTTGGTCTAAAGGTAATCCTATGCCTGAGTCAGTAAGGGATAGATGCACTAAGTCCCATGAATATATTTTCCTAATAACTAAAAATCGTAAATATTATTTTGATGCTGAGGCTATCAAAGAACCCACAGTTTCTGATTCTAATATGAAAAATAAAAGGTCAGTTTGGAATGTTAATTCTAAAGCCTTCAAGGGTGCTCATTTTGCAGTATATCCTGTTGAATTAATTGAGCCTTGTGTTTTAGCAGGTTGTCCTGAAGTTGTTTGTGCAGATTGTAATAAACCCTATAAGAGAGGAAAGATTATTGATCGCAATCTTACTCAAGAAGAAGTAGACCAAATTAGAAATAATCTTGTTGTTAATAATAAGGAAAAGAAACCTTATGCTATTATTGAAAAGGAATTTAGAAACCAAGTTATCGAATATCGTGATTTACCACCACACGATATCTTTAAGGAATACCTCAAGGATAACCGTAACCTAACTATCAAAGAAATAGAAGACCACTTCGGAACTCAAGCCCCACACCATTGGTTTGAAACCGGAGGCTCTTACCCCTCCGTAGAAGATTATTTACAATTAAAAGAATTGTTAGATTTAGATGATACTTATGATGAAGCCATGACTACTGTGTCTTACAAAAGTGGACTAAAGGGCGACCATCAATATATTCCTACGGAATTTACTAAACAATGTCGGTGCATCACAGATGACACCCGTAGTGGAATTGTTTTAGATCCTTTTGGAGGCTCAGGAACTACTACCATTGCAGCCTATCAAAATAATCGAGACAGCATACTTTGTGAACTTAGTTCTGAATATATTGAAGTCGCTGTTGAAAGATTGAAATCACACGGGATTGAAGTTGAATGACACAAATTACCTCTTGTTTGCTTTGCGATTCTAAAAACTTGCGAAAGCAAGTAGATACTTCAATTACCTCCGGCCCAACCTTTCTTATAGAATGTCGTGATTGTGGTTGGTATTCCATATCTCATTGAAAAGGTATATAAGGGTAATAGCATAAGGGATATCTATGTTGAACACATGGAAGTTTAGTGGCAAGACTCGGACAGTTCCTCTGTCAGAAGGAAAGAAATCTACGGAGTATTTGATTAGTCCTACCTGTTTGCAAACCCTTTTGGCCCACCACCGAAATCACCCTAATGATAAGGTTGGTCGCCATGCTCTCCGACTTTATTCTGATGATGAAATCCAAGAAATGCTAACACACATTCCACCAGCATGGTGGGTATCGCAATCATTTTATGATGCTGCAAACAAGGAGTGATAAATATGGGACAATTTAACCGATCCGGACGAAACCAAAAGATGTATGTAGAAGATGCACCCCACGCCGAAGTTTATGCTTTGGATTCTGTGCCATCAGATCGAGACCGCAGTTGGACTAATGGAGTCTTGGCATGGCAAAAGCAAACACCTTCAGAACCTGCTAAGATTGTTGGTTGGTTTACTCCGCCTCGTCAGCGAAATATTGGTCATCACAATCGTATGGGACCAAACCCCCGGAGGAATTGAAATGGCAAAAGTATTTTGTGTTGATTGCGGACGCTCTATGGTAAAGACCACTTGCAAGTATTGTTATCGCCAAAGCATTGGTAAGCGATTTAAGGAAGGTCGTGATTACATTCGAGGTGAGTAAAAATGGCAGATTTACAATTTGAAGCCTTCATCAACGAAGTGATGGAACAAGTCGAAGATTATTGTTCCAATCGAGATGCTGAAATCAAAGCCTCTTTGATTAAGACTCTCATTAGTCGTCTGACATTTATCAGACCTTAAACCCATATGGCTCTATGGTGTAATGGATAGCATAGGAGGCTTCGAACCTCTTGATCTCGGTTCGATCCCGAGTAGGGCCGCCATGGGCATATGGTGTAATGGATAGCATTCGGGCCTTCTAAGCCTGAGATTCCGGTTCAATTCCGGATATGCCCGCTTGGTAAAATATAAATAGTAGTTTATCTTACATAAACACATGATAAATTGGCTTCGTCCACCTACCAATCTTTTGATTTGTGTTTATAGTAGTAACGAAGTCGGATTGGAACTAAAGCATTTTTCTGATTTTGACCTCAAAAAACAGGATATTCAAGGCAAATCAATAAGATTGGATATTGAAAGACACTTCGATCAATTAGCAGACCTGTTAGCACATGATTCTGAAGATTTTATGTTATATTGTAATCTGATTATCAATGAAAACTATGAATATAATATTTCTGCCGGAGATATAAATACAGAGAAAGATTACGAAAAATTTCTTAATCAGATAGATTCAATTGTCAAGAGAATTGATGAATGTTTTTTACAATCAATTCCTTTCACTTTTTCATTTGATATTATGGATTTTGATTATGATGATACACCCACCAGATACATTTATCAATACATAAAGGTTTAGTAGAAAGGTTTATAAAGGTAACCGCACAACCTATATTTGTGTTCCAAAATGGAACTCAAGTCTAATAGTTGCTGCGGAGGGCATCAAGAATAAAAAACCCAAGGTGAAGTAAGATTTACTTATCATTGCAGATATTAAAAATTATTTCAAATTGGAACAAGGAACTTTAGGCTAATATAAATAAACTTGGTGTCTCTTCAAACTCACAAACTATATATAGGTAATAACCAAGAGGGATTAACATGGAAGACCTACTGTTGCAAGCCGATGACCTAACCACCAACCAAATCCGCGATCTTATCAACGCTCTCCGTTCTCTACTTGAAGAAAAGGAAGCCGAAGATGTTGAAGTCAAGATTGGCGACATGGTAGAATTTGAAATCAAGAAGGGAGTCCTTGCATCAGGAGTAGTAACCCATGTTACCCCTAAGCGAGTTACCGTCAATGTTCATGAAGCCGGAGGGGAGACCTCTGCTCCGACCCGAGGAATCACCGTTACTTTTTCAGCCCCTGAGCAAGACCCACTTTCTGAAGAGGTTGATTCAAATGAGTGATGATTACGACCGACCCGATGATTGTGGTTGTGAAGAAGATATTAATCACTTTCTCTACAATTTAGATTTCTTTGCTAAGCGTTGCGAAGAACTCAAGCATCTCGCCCTCACCAAGACCGAAACCCTCAATCTTTTCAATACTTGGTTGGATCTTACTTTTCAAGATGAGCACGAAGAAGAGCCATCTCCCTTAACCTTCTTCAGTCGGATGATGGATGCTTTTGGGGATTCCGTCAATCTGTCTTCAGTCGAACCTAACTTTTCATTTAGTATGGAACTTGATGATGAGGAGGATGACGACGATGACACGCTACATAGTGCTTGACATTGAAACCGCTAATTTAGATATGGAGGCCGAAGGTCTTCAATTCGGCAATCCAAAGGGATGGCAAACTTCGTGTGTTTGCCTCTATGATTTTTGGCTTGATGAAGGCGTAGAAAATGGTATCGGACATTATTATGTTTCCAATCCTGAAGAGGTAGTTTCTATCTCTAATGATTTAGAAACCTATAATATTCGTGACCTATCGGAACTCCGCAATGACCTTATTCGCTTTTTCAACAAGGACTATACCTTAGTTTCTAAGAATGGCTTAGGGTTTGACCTGCCGATTTTGGCAAAGTCTTTATCAGATGGTGGAGCAGATTGTCAAGATATTTTGGCTCGCTATGAATTGACAGATCGACACATTGATATTTGTTATCTTCTTAAGCAACAATATGGCTATCGATTTTCACTTCAAAATTTGGTAACCGGGCTTTATGGAGATTCCGATAGCAAGACTATGGAGGCAGCCTCCGCCCCGATTCTGTGGTCTGAAAAGGAATATGGTTTGGTCTTAGATTATTGTATGCATGATTGTGTTCTCACCGGCAAGGTATTTGTAGACGCCCCTCAGCGTAGTTTTGAGGCCAAGGGAAAAAAGAATGGCAAGTCTCAAGTCATGATTATTAGTCCTAATTGGTCAGCATAGATATAAATAGGTGCAGACCATAGGTATGCACATGGATTATACCGAAGCACAAGTCAATCGTCAAATGCTTCGTATTCGAGAATCTATTTTCGATAATTATGAGGTCTTGGAGGATAATCCCGACGCTTATCGTGGAGAATTAAAAATAGATTTCAAAAAGATTATTGAATCACATATCAAGGTAGACAAAGTTCTTAGTGAAGATCAATTCAAAACTATGTTCCAAAGTTGTGTTGATGACATGACAGAATGGATTATAACCAATACTGATGGGGTCGATAAACCTGTGGTAAATATCTTTTGTATTGATTTGTTAGAACAAACCTTAAGCCGTATTTATTCTGTTGAAGAGGTCAATGACCCTTCCACAGATTATATGTATGGATAATTTTGCTAACTTATAAGTAGGTGGTCGAAACATAGTTTCGACATGAATACTTGTCAGGTTTGTCAAACTTCATATACGATGGGCAAATCCAGTCGGAACTATGATTTCGAGGGATTTTGTAGTCGTTATTGTTATGAATTCGATCGTCAAAATCTTACCAAAGAAAATAAATTATTTGATAAATCTGCCGTAGTTCATGAATCAGAAATATGGCCCCAAATCCCCGTCAAATGTCAAACTTGTAATGAAGATTTTAATCTTCGCCGTAGCCATACCTATTATCGTAATTCATGGTTTTGTGGCCGAGAATGTCTTAGTGCTGTTGAAACTCAACCCCGTGGTATGAGAAACTATCATTATTTGCTACCCCTTCAAAAAACTCAAGAGTGGATGTCTGCTAAAGAAGTTGTATATCATAATCGCCACCGAGTTATCGATTCTCGATCTTCTCGTTCAATTGGAAATATTCTTAAACTTTGGGCATCACGAGGAGTTCTAAAAGTAGACAAATCGACCACACCTTTTTTATACCTTTGGAATTATAATGGCCCGGTGGGTAATGCAATGTTAAACTATAAATAGGTCATCACACTAAGTAATACTTACAGGAAATGGCTCACCCTGAGGAATCTTCGGAAACCGACCAACTAAACCAACTGAGCCGCCAACATGGGAGTTTGCCAAATAAAAACCGAAAAGTTCTCACCCTCAGGCACAGGTGCTCGCCTCCTCTTCCGTCTGTCGGTTCTCCCGCCTTGTTCTCTTAAACTATAAATAGTTGTTTGCCATAGATAACTCTATGGAACATTTTACTCCTGTTGGAGATACCGAAAATTTTCATAGGTGGTTTAGAGATAATCATAAAAACTATCAAGATGTTGAATACATCGTCTATGCCATTGGAGATGTTCAAACCCAAACCTCAGACGGATATATAGAAAATTTTTATGATGTCCATATCTTTTTTAGACCATTTTTTTATTATAATTCTGGATTTGATAATCCTCGTATCCATCAAGCACAAGATGGAGATATTACTGAATTCGAAGATCTAAAATTTCAAAAAATGTGGCGACAAAATACCCCTGTTGATAAATTAGGATCCAGTCAAGACTTATCACAAATTCTTGATAATTGGGAAAATCATGATTCGGTTCCAGGAGGTTCCGGAAATAATTGGATATTTAATCCTGACTCCACACAAAGGTGGGATGATATTGTTTTAGAACGAGATAGTGATTGTCGTTCCGTTTGGGGAGATGAGCGAATCAGAGATATGATGCTTAAAAGTCTATCTGCCCACGATATTTACTTTGAAACCATTAATTATAATTCCATTAGATATAAGTAGGTGGCAACCAAAAAGGTTGTCCATGAAGAGAGCCCTCATTACTGGTGTTAATGGCATGGATGGCTCCCATTTAGCCGATTTATTGTTGGACAAAGGCTACGAAGTTTGGGGCCTTGAAAGACGCACCGCTCACAAAAACCGAATCAATACTGCTCATTTAGAATCCGAAGAAAACTTTCATTTTCTTAATGGTGACTTAACCGATCAAAACTCCCTTCTTCGTGCTCTTCAAGATTCTAATCCTCACGAGGTTTACAACTTAGCCGCCCAATCTTTTGTCGGTGTTTCTTGGTCTATACCTGAAACCACCGGAGATATTAATGCTTTAGGAACGCTTCGAATGTTGGAAGCCATTCGGGAATTCAATCCCGAAATTAAGTTTTATCAGGCTTGCACCAGCGAAATGTTTGGCAAGATGGTAGAAAATCCGGCTCGGGAAACCACACCCTTTTATCCTCGTAGTCCTTATGGGGTTGCCAAATTATATGCTTATTGGATTACTAAAAATTATCGTGAATCACATGGGATGTTTGCTTGTAGTGGACTTCTCTTTAATCATGAATCCGAGCGTCGTGGTATTGAGTTTGTAACTCGCAAAATTACCGATGGTGTAGCCCGCATCCACTTGGGTCTTGAAGACAATATCAGTTTAGGAAATCTTGACTCTAAGCGTGATTGGGGATACGCCCCCGATTATGTCGAAGGAATGTGGTTAATGCTTCAGCAAGATCAACCTGACGATTATGTTTTAGCCACTAATAACACCTATTCTATCAGAGAGTTTTTAGATTTGGCTTTTGCTGAAATCGGAATTAGTGATTGGAACGATTATGTTACGGTAGACCCTCGGTTTTTTCGACCAGCAGAAGTAGATGTGTTACGAGGTGATTATACTAAGGCTTATGAAGAGTTAGGTTGGGAGCCGAAAGTATCTTTACAAGAAATGGTATCTATCATGGTAGCCTCTGATATTCGGAGGCTTTCAGAATGAAAAAAATTCTATATATTTCGCAATTTTGGATTACGGAACTTCAAGGTGGGGCTGAATTAGAAGCCCATGATTTTTGTTTGCGATTAATGAATCAAGGATTTGAAGTCGAAGTAGCCACCTTTTCACCACCTTCTGAAAAACAATTGCCATATCCCATAACTTATTTCCCTCAAGTATCTGATGATTTTGATACACAGTTTTATCACTCTCTTTACAAACTTCGAGAATTTTTATCTGTTAATTATGATCGTTGGGACTCCATCATTCTTTTTGGTAATTTACTTTACAATTTTAGTCTTCCTGAAATGAATTCTAAAACTAAGTTTATCGCACGAGTTTGGGATTTGCCCCACATTTTTAACACGGGTTGGCAAGATTGGCCTTATTCATATATCAAAGATTTGTATTTAGTAGGCACAGATTATCATGTTGATGCTATGAACACCCATAATATTAGTCCCAAATTGTCATTACCACCCGCTAATTTATCTATTTCTAAACCTATCGATTTCGATTATGAGGAGTGGAAAAACAGACCTTATGATTTTGGTTTTATTAATCCAATCCCCCACAAAGGTATTTCGGTAGTATCGGGATTGATTTCCACATTACCTAATAAATCCTTTTTAATCAAAAAGGGAAATTACCAATATCAACACATGGTTGATGCTTTGGACAAATGGTATTCTAATGTTACAGTAGATTGTAATTATTATGATACTATGGATCATTTCTATCGTCAATGTCGATACATTTTATATCCCTCACTTCAAGAAGGTTTTGGCATGGTAACCTATGAAGCCATGTCACAAGGCTGTTTAGTTTTTGCTAATGATCATCCTATTATTAGATCTGCCACCGGAGAAGGTCCTGTTTACATTGATGCTTATCCACAACAATGTAATCAAAATTATACTAAATATATGAAGACCAATTCTACGGGACAATATAATTATGATATGGAATCGGCTGTTGAAGAATGGAAAGATGTTATCGAAGATACTATCAATGATAAAAATAAGGTATTATCACACATTCATAAGGGGTTAGAAGCCGGAGCCCGACTTCAAGAAACTACTGATTTAGCCTATCAAAAATTCTATGATTACTTATCGTCGTAATTTATATATAGGTGACAACACAAAGATTCATATAGTCAAAAAACGGAGGACTGTATAATGATTGATGTTTCGGAGCAGAAGCAACGCATCTATTCAATTCTTTTTGAAAACTATCGTCCCGGTTGTAAAAACCGTATGTCACATACGGCAGAATCAATTATTAAAGCCTCATTCAATGGAGATGCTGGAGCCTTAAGTCTTCAGGAACTCAACTTTGCGGTTATTACCGCCATTCGTAACATCGTCGATTATATCGAAATGAGTGATGAAAATATTGATATTGCTATTGCTCATAAGTTAGCCACCCGATTTGTTATCAAAGCCACAGGTTTTGAGCAATTTTGGGAACAAATGGCTGATGCTGGTTTAGTTAGTCTTGATGATTATAACGAGTGGATTTGAGATGGAAACTGAAAATCGTGACCGCAAATATGAGCGTAAGCAAGGAAATAAAAAGTCTATTCGGAAGCCTCGGGATTCCCGGCGAGTAGACAATACAATTCCCGAAGATCATCTTGAAGATGAAATGTTTCTTCTTCGTAGAAACTTGGCTCGCCAACAAGGATATGATTTGTGTCGTTGTGGCACCGCCCGACCTATCGAACAAACTCGATGCCAAAATTGTAATTAAGTATATAAGGGTGGTTGCATTAACCACTTACTATGACCAATAAAATTGTCAATGTAGTAGCGAGCACCCAACTAACAGATTCTCTTGACCTCTATGATGTCGCAGATATCATGGATCGAGATTATGAAGCCGAACAATTCCCCGGACTTACTTATCGGGTAGACAATCCCAAAGTCTGTGTTCTGCTTTTCCGAAGTGGCAAAGCAGTTGCTACGGGAGCCAAGTCAGTTGAAGATATTGAATCGGCTTTCCGCATTGTCCACTCTGAACTTTCTGCGGAAGGATTTGAACTGTGGGACTTTGATTCTGATAACATCACCATCCAAAACCTTGTAGTTACCCATAACTATGGTGAAAACTTGGACCTTTCGGAATTGGTTCTTACCATGCCCTTTGACAAAACCGAATATGAGCCTGAGGTTTTCCCCGGCTTGATTTATCGTATTGATGAGCCTCGTTCTGTGTGCTTGGTTTTCTCATCAGGTAAGTGTGTTATTACCGGATGCCGAAGCGAAGAAGATGCTAACGAGGCTGCTGACCATCTTATCAGCGAACTCGATATGCTATAATCGGAGTTAATTACATGGGATATCGCAAGTTTAATTTTTCTGAACAGGCGAAATCGCAATATTCGTCTGCGTGGATGGCTTCAGCCAAAGACTATGATGATTCGATCACCAAAGGGCCTGTTGTCGGACAATCCGAACAGTCCGGCAAATTAGATGATATTGTGAATCTTTTTTCAGAACGATTTGAACAGTTGTCTAAGGTTCTCCGCTGGGAATGGGGTTTCCATTCCGTAGGAACTATCCGAGAGGTTAGAAAGAACCGACCTGTTTTCAAAAACCGAGATATCAATTTGATTGGAATCATTTGCGAAGTTCGTCGCACCAAATCAGGAGGTCGCCTTATTGAACTCGAAGATAAAACTGGACGCATGACCATTTTTGTAGGCAAGGAACACCCGGCGATTGACACCATGTTGCCTGACGATGTTATTGGAGTCACAGGAAGATACATCAAAGATGGTGATGATTTCTTTATTGCTTCTCGCATTCAGCATCCTGAAGTTGCGGACTATCAAAATCGAGGCGGTGAAGAGTTTGACCCTATTTCAGTAGCCTTTACTTCGGATGTTCACTTTGGTTCTAAATACCATCTTGCTAAGGAATGGGAACGCATGACTGAATGGCTTAATTCAGATCATCCTGTGGCTAAAAACATTAAGTATTTAGTTTGTTCCGGAGATATGGCTGATGGTATTGGGGTTTATCCCGGTCAAGATAACAATCTTTCTATTCAAGATGTTTATGAGCAATATGATTATTGTGCTCGCCAATTTGATTTGCTTCCAGACCATATTACTCCTATTATGCTTCCCGGAAATCACGATGTCGTGCGACCCGCAGAACCACAACCGGTTTTAGAAAACGAGATTCAGAAGATGTTCAATTCTACTATTCACATGGGTAATCCTGCCCGCATTGGTCTGAATCATGGCCCCGAACCTTTCGAGATTCTAAGTTATCACGGCAAAGGTATTGATGATATGGTTCCCCGCATGGCCCATGTAACCTATGAAAAACCTGCTGAAGCCATGAAAGAGATGCTCAAGAAGCGACACTTGGCTCCCATGTGGGGTGAGAGAAATGCACTCAGTCCTGAAGAAACTGATCAAATGGTAATCACCCATAAGCCAGATTTGATGGTTACTGGACACACCCATGCTCACCAAATGGAATGGTATCGTGGCACACCTCTTGTGGTATCATCTACTTTCCAAGGCCAATCTGACTTCATGAGAATGTTGGGATACAAGCCTAAAATGGGCTATCTATCAGTTTATAATCTACAAAACCGAGAGATGAAGACGGTGGCCTTTGCCGACCAAAATAATCCCTCTGCAGGTTATACTACGCAATAGATATAAATAGCAGAATCAAACATGATTCTACATGGACTTACCACCAGAACTTGAAAAGCGATTGGAAACTTTTCAAGAAATGCTCGCTTACTTAGATGATTTTGAGGAGCCCATTATTATTGAAACGGGAACTACTCGTAAAATTGGAAACATTTCGGGAGATGGAAACTCCACAGTTTTGTTTTCTAATTATTTGGACCAAAGAGGAGTCGGCCATTTGTATACTATTGATATCGATCCAAAAGCCTGTAAAATTGCTGAAGAAAATACTGGTGATCGAGTTACTGTTATTTGTAGTGATTCTCTTGAAGCCCTTCCTTTAGGAGTTACCCCTAATTTGCTTTATTTAGATTCTTATGATTTAAATATTGGTCAAGCCGTATCTTCAAAAGACAAAGCCTCTGCAGGTCACCATCTCAAAGAGTTAATGGCTGCCTTACCAGATTTATCGAAAGATACTTTGGTAGTTGTCGATGACGCTCCAGAAGAATGGAATTGGGGCAAAGCCGCTGATGTCAAAGATTATTATGATTATTTGGGCATATCTCCATTATTTGCAGCATATCAGATAGGGTGGATTCATGGACATTGATTACTTTTTTCACCCTTACAATAACACTCGGGTTAATGAGCGTTGTGCAGAAGTGGCTTTAGCACTTGAATTCATTTCTAAATATCCTGATTATGTAGAAGTAGGGGCTGTTATGCCTTATTATATAGAATCTGATACTTGGGTTATCGATCCGTTTGACCCTAAAGGTTCTGATGACCGGCGATTAGCAGATTGTGACCTCACCGATTTAAATGTGGTTTCTATTTCTACTTTAGAACATATTGGCATTGACCAATACGGCAACAAAGTTATCAACGATTGGGAAGCCTTAGCCGGATTAAAACAAATTATTTCTACGGCTAAAAATTATTTTATTACTATCCCTATGGGATTCAACAAACTATTCGATAGTCAAATAGAATCTATTTTACCTGAATTGAATTGTTATGGTATTCTTAGAAAAAACAAGCCCGAAGATCCACCGGAATGGATTAAGGTAGACCCCGTTACGCATTTAGATTATGAATACAATAAGCCCTTCCCATTTGCGAACTTTGTTTTAATTATTACATCCGAAACTATATAAGGGTGCAAACCATAAGGGTTGCACATGGACTATTGGCAATGGAACTTTTACCTCACAGGAATTATGGTAGTCTTAGTATTAGCCAATTTGATTCGCATGAATATGTTTCTTACCCTTATGAGTAAACAGATCCAAGTCTTGTTTGATGCACATCAAAAAGAACAACAGTTTAAAGAAGGTTGGGTTGCTATGATTACTGAAAATATATCTAAAGCACAACAAAGAGCACAGGAAAAGGCTTCCTCAGAAGTTATTCGGGAGTGGGATAACTCATGATTTTTGATATTTGGGATGAAATTCCTAATGTAAGGAAATATATTTTTAGATTGTTTATAGTTGTTATGGTTACTTTTGCATTAATGGGTTTTATTGGGAGTTGATTATAAATGCCATACATTGATAATGATAAAAGAGAGTTAATTGACCCCGTAGTAGAGCAACTTGAAGAAATATTAGAAAACATGGGAGATCTCAATTATACCATTACTCGCCTTTGTGATGCTTATTTATCCACAGAAGAAGGAATCAGGTATTCTCGACTTAATGACCTTGTAGGAGCCTTAGAGTGTGCTAAGTTAGAATTGTATCGTCGAGTAGCCGCCCCTTACGAAGACCTTAAGGCTCAAGAAAATGGTGATGCCTATGATTGTCTGATTCCTGAAAGTCCCATTCCCCCACCTGTCAAAGCCAGCGATATTGTTGAAAAAACCGATACTTCGGAGAAAATTGGTTTTTGGAAAAAGATCCTCGGGTCTTGAAGACATGAGGGTAGAAAAAGGAGTTTTTGAGATGAATAGAGTGCCACCACAGAAATGGAAAATCGAAGGACTGATTGACGACGAATGGGTTCTTTGGAATTATTTTCAAGGAACTCAGTTAGAGGCCAAAGAAAAGGCTGCTGACTTATTGGTAAAACTTCGTTATACGGGAGTTCGAGTTACTAAGCCTTAAACAATTTCTTTTTGTTGATGGCTTGATATGTTGTTGAATAACTAACAAAGGTAAATTCAGGCCAAGAATAATCTTCCCATTCCCAAAAACCACCCTCATCATCGGGGCTATCTTTTAAAGTATAATCAGCATCCACATTCTCAGCAATCCTTAAAACTTCTGAGTAATTACCACCATAATAACCATCTTCATTAGTTAATTGACCCAACAAATAACCCTGAGTAGTAAATAAAAAATAATGTAATTTTCGAGCCAATTTTTCAGGCATATCAAACAGAGTTCCTGTCATTTCTGACATCGTCGGCAGATAGGGTTCTTTGTTAGTTCTCCAATTCAAGGCAATCATTAAAGCGATCGCTGCTACTGAATCAGGTTCTGAAGTATGTGCTGCCTTAAAGTTCTTTGCAATTTGGATCAAAATGGGATTGATTTGGTATTTCATTGTAACACCTCTAAAACAATTTCCATTTGTTTATGGCTTGATGACCATACTCTACAAAGGTAAATGGAGGCCACATCATATCTTCCCACCACCAATCTCCATCAAACTGTTCCTTAGCCTCTTCATAATTACCCCACATTTACTTTCTACTGCCGAAACTATACTTTCATAAGTTGGATTACCCATTTCTGCTTCAGGCTCAATACTACCATAAAAATCCGTATTATCTACCTCATCTAATTGCTTCAATAAACCGACTTGAGTTATTAGAAACGCCGAAAATAATCGAGCCAAATCTGCAGGCACCTCTAAATATTTAACCATACTTTTAGGACCCATAAACCTTTGTTGCTGGTGGTTGCCGATCGAACTATATTTGCTCCTCCAACACATCGCAGTTAGCAAAGCAAATGTTTCTGCTCGATCATGATGTCTGTCATCTTCTGCGAGTTCACAATCTGTTACAAAGTTTTCACCAACTTTCATTAAAATTGGATTAATTGTAATCATTGTAACACCTCTAAAATATTTTTTCGATTGATGGATTCATGATTAATATCAATAAATACAAATCCTTCAATCGGATATGAAAAATCGTTTGTGTTATCAAACAAAACCTCTTTAGGTTTAATAACTAAATTCACCCCATCAATTCCATGTTTATCATAATTTTCGGCTGTTTCTTTAATAGTGTTTATACTTCCACCCCAAATGGTATTAGAAAAGGTAGAAAAAGTTTTTTTGATTGTAGGCATCCATTCTTGCAAATAACCGTGTGCTAAACTTGACATAGCCTGATCTAAAACCATATCATTTCTTAAATCGGCAGCATCCATTGTATTCCATTTACCATTTCTATATGTAATCATATTCATAAAAGCCAAGGCCCAAAGAGTTGAATCATTTTTTGAAAATTTTTCACCCATCTCTAAAAACAAGGGATGGATAGTCCACATAAGAGTATCTTATAATCTCGACTATTTATAGTTGTTTATAACTATATTTATAAATAGGTGGTCGCTATCAATTAACATCGGGTAATATGAATGTCATGGCTATTTATCCCGGATTTGGAGCGTCCCTCTTGGGAGCGTTCCTCAGTAGACCAAATGAAATCCGACCCCAAGTTATTATCGAGAACCGGGACTATGCAGTTTCCACTCTCATCTCGCACATGGAATCGGGACACTTACCTGCAGTTCCTATCTGGGATGACCTTGCCACCTTCAATGCTATACCGTGGACTCAACGAGTGGATTTCGTCCTCGCAGGATGGTCCCACTTGGGTCTCCAAAACAGAGAGTATGAATCGTTGGGCAACCTGTTGGTCGCACTTGGCAGACCCACAACTATCATGGAGTTCCGTCCCGATGTTTTATACGACCGACCAAGATTTATTGCTTTCGGTGGCTTCTTACAATCATTGGGTTTCCAACTTCAAGTATCAACCCTCTCGGCAGCACAACTCGGACACACCCACAGCCGACGAAGATTATTTGTGGTCATCACCCCGGCTATCGCAGGGACTCCTATGGCCGACAATTTCCAATCGAGACCACAAGGGACCGGGAGGTTGGAATCGGACCCTAAAGAAATTAGCAGAAAACAAGGGTCCGGAATCGATGGCAACAGCGAGTCGTTTATGGATGGAATTGACGGATTCTACTCACAATTACCCCTCCCTCCCGCTCCGAATTCAGACGATTGGACCTCCCTCTTGGACACACGGCCCGATCTCGCTCCCGCTTTGCCAGAGTCGGTTATCGGCCACCTTTTCGGAATGGCTGATGGGTTTTCCAATCGGTTGGACAGACTGTGGGTCTTAGGTGGAGAAGGTGTGCCACAAGTATGGGCAACAATTATAACTTCAGTCTTTGATAATTTATTGCCTGTGGATTAGTATATCCCATGTCCAAATCTTTTACATATTTAATTTCGTATAATCCTTTAGGAACATACCAATTAGTATCCCAACCAAAGTTTTCATTTAATTGGTATTCACTATGACCTACCATTGTGCCGTCACCATCAATAAACCAATTTCCAGGCTGCAAACTTGATATCTGTCCATCAAATTTTTCTTCAAGTGGTAATATCGGATTATTAGGATTTTTTATTAGCCACTCATTAAATTCATTATTTCCATCTCCAATAAAAGTATCATGACCCCTCCAAACAAGTGGATAATACTCTTCCATAAATTTCTTTAATTTATCAAATTTTTTTGGAATTAATTTTTCTAATTCTTCCTCATATAAACCTTGGTCATTTCCCTTTGGTTCTCTTTCAAATAAACTATGACTATATAGAGTAATCATATATGATTCTGTATCATCAACCCCAATTAAATCCATTACTTGTGGAATCGATTCGGTCTGTAATTCAATTACTACTGTTTCAGGATCTCTTTCTGACATAGGTATGTCTCCTAACCATCGATCCATATTATTAATAATGATAAACAACTATATAAAGGTAATCACTTAATTATAAATCATGACTGACCTACATATCGGACTTTGTGCTGCTCGACACCCTATGCCTGTCACCGACTTTGTTTTTCCCAACACCATTTCAAATCCTATGGATTTTGAAGGACTAACTGCTGAAGCACTTGAGTGGATTGAAAATCAAGTTATTGCTGAAAACGATGCTGAAACCTTTTATCTTTATGTTACCGGACTAACTTCTGCCCTCACCAGTTTTTTGTTGGCATGGCAAGAAATCGGATTGGATTTGGCAGACCGTTTGGTGCTTATGCATTATGATCGAAGTCAGGATATTTATTTGCCTCAAGAGTGGTATTGACCGAAATCTTTATAAGGGTAACTACACAAGGGATTATTATGAGCCGACTTGGTTATGCCTGTATCAATATGACCTTGGGAGGTCCCGATGTCAAGCCTAAGCGTATGCGTATCACTACTAATCGCAGTTGTATTCTTGCTACTGCTCGTCGTGATGGCTTGCCCTATATCGCCCAACTCGCTTATCACAATGTTATCGACCTTGAAAAAATTATTCATTGGAATCATAATCAAGGCATTACTTTATTTCGTCTTTCTTCCGACATTTTTCCCTTTATGTCCCATCCCGAGTTCAATTACAAAATTTCTGACCTTGACAAAATTATGGCTGATTTAGTTAGTCCACCCCCTCGCAACATTACTCAAGTTTTGCAAGATATTGGTAAGTTTGTTCTTGCTAACAACCACCGTCTATCCACACACCCCGGACCTTACAATGTTTTGGCTTCTCGCAATCCAGAAGTAATCACCAAGACTTGTCTTGACCTTGATGCTCATGCCCATATTTTTGACACTATGGGTCTTCCGGCCGACCACAACACTAAGATTAACATTCATGTCGGCGGTGCTTATGGTGAGCCCGATGCGGCTCTTGCTCGCTTCTGTGCTAACTTTTCCAAGTTGGGTGCTACTACCCAAGCCCGTTTGACTGTCGAAAACGATGACCGTGCCAATCTATACTCTGTGCAAGATCTTTACGATGGTGTTCACAAGGTTATTGGCATTCCTATTGTTTTTGACTATCATCACCATCAGTTCAATACCGGCGGTTTGTCTGAGCAACAGGCTCTCGAACTTGCCATGTCTACTTGGCCCGCCCACATTGTTCCAACTGTGCATTATTCCGAGTCCCGTGAGGTTCATGACAATTCCGGTGACCCCACGCCAGCACACTCTTATCTTATCAACGAGGTTCCTGACACCTATGGACATACGGTTGATATTATGGTCGAGGCCAAGGGCAAGGAACTCGCCATTTTGACCCACATGGGTCTTGAAGACATAGAGGTGGCGGCATGAAGGTTTGGGTTAAATCTTTTGTCAGACCTTGGTTCGGTTTAATTGCTCTTCAACCCCTAATTTTTATTTATTTATTTTTGGTGTTTCCAAATGAGTGGTGGTATCATTACAAAACCCAAGCCGGACCTCTCAATATTCTTGGAACTCTTTGGCTAATTCCTGCTTACCACTATTATGATCATTGGTGGAATATGCATCAGCATCTTGTCGAAGAATAGATATAGTAGCGAGAACAAAGTTCTCGCATGGTATACATCTTTTGTCCTTGTGGCAAAGGTCAAATTATCGGCACTTTACGAGGAATTGTGGAACCACCAAAACCCGAAATCAATTGTCTTACTTGTAGTGAAAAATATTATTGGAAATCATTTCTCAAATGGGATGGTTGGGAAGGCAGATATTGGTATGAGTGGACTCTTAAAGCCAAATTATAAATAGTCGAGATAACAATATTATCTCATGCCTGTTCGAAAAGTAGGTCCAAATTCTTATCAATGGGGAACCTCAGGTAAAGTATATTCAGGAAAAGGTGCTAAGGCCAAAGCCGAGCGTCAAGGTCGTGCTATCTACGCTTCTGGATACAAGGGTGCTGAAAGTTATAAGCCCCCAGCATCAGCCATAGCCAATGCTAAGCGTGGACTCAAACTTCGTAAAGAATGGGGTCGTGGTGGGCTGTCGCCCAGCGAGGCTGCTGCTCAAGGAATTGATTCCGGAGTAACTCGGGCTCGTAGGATCGCTTCCGGAACAGTAAGTCGTCATGATGTCCGTCGGATGTCAGCGTTTAATCGTCATCGCAAAAACTATCGTCCCGACAAGAAGATGTCTGATGGTGGCCCCACCGCTGGAACAATTGCATGGTTACTGTGGGGCGGCACCTCCGGTGTGAATTGGGCTAAGAAAAAATCGGCTACTATGGGTGCTGAAACCTTTGGTGCGGAAGAATATTTAACTTCACAAGAAATTAAGCAACACATTGAATACACGCACTTGGACGAAAACGGAGAACCCGATTACTACTATTGGAATCCCGAATGGGATGATTTAATTTTTTCAAGAGAACAAATACCCATGACTTTGTTTGAAGATTGGAATTGGGATGACACACCTGTTAGTAGTAGGCGTTTAGAAGATATTTTAATCGGTTCACATATGAATACTCAGTATCCTACTATTGTATTAAGGGAGGATGATGGAGAATATGATGTTATTGATGGATTCCATAGGTTGAATGCGATGCACATTCTTGGACATGAATTAGTAGACGCTTATGTTGGAAGAAATAAAAAATCCTTAGCGGCAGAAAACTGGGGCGGAGATCCTGATGGTCCACTCGCTAAGGCATTAGCCCAAGCCCGTGAATCATTAAAGCAATCTCGAAAACCATTACAAATCACACGGTTACCTGACCCTAACCAAAAAACCCTGAAGGATTTTGAAGCCGATGTAATTACAAATCATAGACCCTATCCAGATGTATATGGTCGCTATGGATGGAAAATAACAAGTAAATTTTGTTGGAAGTGTGGTGATTTGGACCATCATTATAGCAATTGCAAATCCACACAAAAATATACTGATGCTTTGAGTCGAAAAAAGGATATGCTGAAAGCGGTCAATGCAGCCATCAAACTTTATTCAAACAATCCAAGTGATGTTAATGACTTAAAGGAACTACGCCGTATGATTAAAAATAACCACTTTGGAATCGCTCGCCATTATTTTAATAGTTTAGATACTGTTGTAAGAGATAATATCGGTTATGATACAGAAATTAGTTTTGAAGCCGATTGGCAAGACCTTCCTCGCAATAAGTTAGGTCAATGGCAACGCCCTGTTTCTATCACCACCCTCAATAACTTAATTGCCACAACCCCCGGCGTTCCCAAGTTATCAGAATTGTTGAATCTTTATGGTGGCGACACTCCTAATAACCGAGTTCGATTATACAATGATATGCTAACTCTTCGCATCACTACGGAAGATTTTGAAGATGATATTCCCACCTTTGAACAATCCGATGCTTATGCTTGGATTTTAGAAGAGCCTTTAGATGTCGCTGAAGAAAATCCCCAAATGACTCCGGAATATTGGGATCGATATATCCGACATTTAGGAATGACTTCTTCACAAACGGAATTAGAATCCCGTTTAGAAAACTTAATGAATAATTTAGATTTGTTTTCTGATGAAGAAGAACAATTTGCTGAAATTAGTATGCTCATGGCTGCTCTACGCCAACAAAAGTTCATGGAAAAATATCAGGCGGAATAATCATGCGAGCCGCTAAACTTTTGTAGGAAGATATAAATAGCAGAATAATTTATTATTCTGCATGGAGTCCCTCAACGACCATTGCGTAGTATGTGGTCAAGTTATTGACTTAGGCACCGTATCTATTTCTCTTCAGTATCGACGAGCCCACCCTCATTGTAGTTCCGATCGATATTCTGTTAATCTTGGCCGACCTAAAATCAAGTTGGTAGACAAGAAAACTAAATAAAGGTAATCACATTAATCATATCTGTGCACCCTACTCGGAAGATGATTAATCGGCTTATGGAAAAGGTTGAACAACATAATCAAAAGATTTTGGAATGTTACCGTTCTATTGTCGAGTTAGAAAACGAACTCAGGAATAATCCGGACCATGAACACCAATGGCATCGAGAAAATCATGTTGCGGCACAATCAGTATGCACAATCTGTGAGGTAATACAATGAAGAAAATTGCAATAATGATGGTAGTCTTGATGATGACGGCAGGCTGTTTGGGATCTGAGGGTCTTGAAGACATGGAGGTAGGCGAGGTAATTAATCCCCAAATTATTTGGACTAA
>Ga0181568_10001776_pt1 | contig 19635 bp, 19 predicted proteins | sample 101ome_20_FD_133758 | JGI IMG/M metagenome (GOLD analysis project Ga0181568, IMG submission 133758) | Coastal salt marsh microbial communities from the Groves Creek Marsh, Skidaway Island, Georgia - 101404AT metaG (megahit assembly) | ecosystem: Environmental > Aquatic > Marine > Intertidal...
AATAGCAGTTTTTAAATTGTTATATCTCTTTTCTTTTTTATATTTTTCGTTATTTAAACTTAATAAAAATGAAGGGACGTATGGAAAAAAACTTATTAATAAACCTAAACAATAACCTACCATGTATGCACTAACAGTCCCCGAGCTTGAAAAGCCTACTTTAAAAATTTCTCTAAGAACATAAATCACTTGAAAACTTGGTACAAAAATTAAATTTAGAATTGAAAGAATAACAAAAGGCGTCATTTTATTTTGTAAATTTAATGTAATTCTTATATGTCTACCCATTGTTATGAAAAGAGCAGATAGCAGAACCCAATTTAATGAATTAATCTTATATTCAAAATTAAAAAAATTAGTTTTGAACAAAAAATTTTGAAAGACTAATAAAAAAACAGAAATAGTAATCATTTCTGCAAAAATTTTTAAATGGTATCTTAAATTATTTCTAACTTCTTCCGGAATAATTAGCAGCTCTGCAGATGTACCGTGTCTGATTAAAACTACATAAATTTGTTGTATAATCAACAAAATAGCTATTTGCCCCCAATATTTTGGAAGAATAATTCTTAAGAAAAGAGGCAATGTGATAAAGCTAACAAATTTAGGAGAAAAATCTAAGAAAGTATAGATTCCAATTTGTCCTTTAATTGAGTTTAGTTTTTTAATCATTAAAAGATTTTATTAATAGGTCCGGATTTATTTTTTGTAATTCTTTTGATACAAACTCAATCCCCCTAGCTATAGTTAGTAGATTTGAGTTTAAAGAATCTTTTTGATGAGAGAAATCTGCAATATGTTCTGGGTCAAAACTATTTTTTTTTATTTCATTTATAGTTAATCCAAAATTTGGATAAACATGACTAGCTCCAATAATCAAACTTAATTTTATTGAATTATTAGCTTTAAGTTCATTTAAAAATAGAAGTTGTAAACCAAATTTAGCCCTACTACCTTTAAAAACAGATATATTTTTCACTACTACATTCTATTATCTAAATTTTTACCAGTATCTATATGATTAAAATTATTAACTAAATTTTTAACCTTTTCAATTAGATCTGCTTTAGAAACCTCTAGATCACCGTTTAATGTTGAATTAAGGTCATTTATAAAGTTTTTTAATTCATTTATTTTTGATATCTCGTTATTTACAACATCAAAATTTTTAAAATTTGATGAAATTAATTTTTCATTTTTACCAATAAATTCTTCATAGTCTTTTTCACCTGAGGTATCTGGTTCGGTAATAACTATAGGATATTCATTATTATTTTTATTTAAAACCTTGTAAGCTTCATTTTTATTTTTTAACTTTATTGGGGTAAAGCCTTTATTTAAAACGAAATTAGTTGCAACATCTTCAATTGGATAAATTTTAAAACTATTTAAAATTTTTGGAATTAGAATTTGACCATTAGACAATAAAGCGCCAGATAAAATACAAATTTGTGCAGCTTCTTTATGTGATACAAAATATCTTTTTATATTTTTAGGTGAAACTAATGGCTCTTTTTTTAGAAACCGTGTTGTAAAAGATTGTAACAAGCTTCCATTTGAAAAGGCAACATTTGCAAATCTAGTAGTTGATGTGTTGATATTTATTTTTGAATCATAATGTTCACCATTTAGTATGAGTTCCATTATCTTTTTTGAAGCACCCATCAAACTGACAGGATTAGCAGCTTTGTCAGTTGAAACTGAAAAATAGTTTTTAGTTAATTGATTACTATCTAAGAAATTTAAAAGATTTGAATGCTTAATTACGTTTGTATCAAACATTTGAAACAAGGAATATACGTCTTTTTCTGACCTAACGTGCTTTATCGCTGCAAAATTGAATACATAATCGTATGGTCCATTTTCTTTAGTGAATAATTCAAATATTTTAGAACCAAAATCAAGAGGTGAAGTTTTTAGCTTTGTGTTTGAAATTTTGGAATTTTTACTCCTTAAATTTCTAACTAAATTTGTTAAACCATTTTCGTTTATGTCAACTATATGAAGTTCATCGGGTGAAAAGCTAAAAACTTCATAAATAAAAGATGATCCAATAGACCCAGCTCCACCTATAACTAAAATTTTTTTTCTATAAAAAGAATTATTAATTTCATCAAAATTTTTATCAAAATCATATTAAGTTATAAGAGTACTTCTTTGAGTAGCTAAAAAATCTCTTTCTTCGTCAAAGCTCATTTTTAATCCAAAGAAGAAAAATCTGTCTGAGAATCTTTTGGTATGTTTACTTCTGCGATTATAAAAGGAGGATTTTTATCTGAAATTTCTATGTTATTTGATATTTTCATAAATTTAATAAACTTAATTATATTTATACTAGTTAAATAATAAATGACGCAGGAGTTAATTTATTGCAAAAAGTGCATAATATCAAATTACAGACTTAGTATCGTTATAGAGTTTAAAAGTAAACAAAATGACTTAAAACCCTACATTGCTTTTAAAATGGTATTTGTTCAGAATGTGTTTTTCATGAAATTAATGAATCAATAAAATTACCAGAGAAGAAGGTATTGCTTTAGGACAAAAATATGATGATGAGTTTCAAAAAAGAATATTTTCAAGAAATTTTGAATTACTTAAGTATAAGTGAAGAAAAGTTTTGGGAAATAGTAGATTCATTTAGAAATCCACTATTTTGGAAAACAAATAAAAACAATCAGTGGGAAAAAATTAATACAATTTCTAATAATCTATAAATTTATTTGCAAGTTTTAGTTGCTTTTCATTTCCTATATCCATCCAATTATTTCCAATATTAAAATAATCTACTAGACCGCTGTCTTCGCTAATTTTTCTAATTAATTCGTCCATATTTATTCTTTTAGTTTCAAGTGAATTAAGAGAATTTTTTTTAAGATGATAAATTCCTGCTACAACATTGTACTTAACCCTAGGCTTTTCAATAATTGTAAAATCATTATCTAAAATTATATTTTTTTCTAAAACCCCATAAGGGATTTCTACTTCATACTCAGCAGTACAAACTGTTAAAGTTTTGGAAGAGGAGCTTGTGTAATTAATTAGTTTATTAAAGTCTAAATTAAAAATTATATCTGAATTAAAGCTAAGAATGTTCTTTTCCTTGTTCGCATTTGAAATTTCTATCAATGAGCCAGCGGTTCCAAGTGGTTCTTCTTCAATAAAGAAATCAACTACATCGTTAAATTTTGAGTTTTTAACAAATTCTATTAATTTTTGATATTCGTGGTTTACGGAAATTATTATTTTTGCAGGATTTAAACGACATGCTTGAATTAAAATTCGCTCCAAGATTGTGACATTATTAATTTCCAACAAACATTTAGGGGTGTTTTTATATTTTACTCCCATTCTTGTTCCCAGACCTCCAGCAATAATTAACACAATATAATCAGATAGATAGAGGTTGATATTATTTCCGGTAGATCTGTAAGCTTTAATAAGATTTAAATTTTTATCAACTACTGGTAAATGTTCAATGTCGTGTGAGTTGAAATATTTTGAAAAATCATTTTCTGTTAAATTTGCAAATATTGGTTTTTTATTCATAAATTTATTTGCTGGAGAATTTGATTCAAATCCATTCAAAATTATTTCTCTTCGAATATCACCGTCAGTTATGATGCCTATAAGTTTTGAGCCATCTAAAACAAACAAAACTCTTTCTTTTCCATCATTAATTTTTATCAATACTTGATTTAAAGGTAGATTTTTATCAATTACTAAATTTTCTAAATTCTCTAAAGGTTTCATAGTTTTATAATATTAAAGTTTATTATATGAGAATTATTGAAAGACTAGATATAAAAAATGAATTTCTGATTAAAGGAATAAATCTAGAAGGTTTAAGAAAGATAAGGCTCACAAATGAATATTACAACCAAGGCCTAGACGAAATTATTTTAGAAAACAAAATAATACCTATTGCAATTTCTGAAGAGCACAACGAAATAGGAAATTATTTCGGATGTCAATTTCATCCTGAAAAAAGTGGAGAAAGAGGTTTAAGTTCTTTAGAAACAATATTGTCTATTATGAGTAATGATGAGTAAAAATTCAATTTCCGTTATCTCTGCTAGAGGTGGTTCAAAGGGGTTGCCAAATAAAAATATCAAGCCACTATTAGGAAAGCCCCTAATTTGTTATACAATTGAGCAGTCGCTTAGATGTTTTGACAGAACAGTTGTTTCAAGCGATTCAACAGATATACTCTCAATAGGTCGTTCTTATAAAGATGTTGAGATAGTTAAAAGACCACAAAACCTATCTACAGATGACACACCTAAATTGCCAGTGATAAGACATGCAATTAATGATCTAGAATTAAAGTCTGAAATCATTGCAGATATTCAACCAACAAGTCCATTAAGAAAAGATGAAAGCATACACGAAGCAATAGAAAAATTGAATGAACATATTGATAGTGAGAATGTAATATCTATTTCTAGTTCAGACATTCATCCTGAATATAATTTGGTAACAACAAATAATAATTATTTAAAACTACTTAAAAAACCAACTAAACCAATTACTGGAAGAAATAAATTATCAAATAATTTTTATTTAAATGGAAGTTTTTTCATATGGAGGTACAAGTATTTATTGGCTGACGATAATACAGTAATAAGAAATAAATCTCTTTTTATAGAAACTCCTAAAATAAATTCAATAGACATTGATGATATTGTTGATTTCAAATTTGCTGAATTTATTATGAAAAATAATAATGATTTTTAAAATTATAAACAAAAATAATCAGAACTTCAGAAACGACATTCAAGCATTAAGAGGAATTGCTGTATTATTAGTGGTTCTTTATCACTTATCAATCCCAGGTTTTCAGGGGGGTTATATAGGTGTTGATATTTTTTTTGTTATTTCTGGTTATTTAATTATAAAAAAAATAGTTGAAAGTTTGATTATTGATAAGTTTTCAATTAAACATTTTTTTATAAAAAGAGTAAGAAGAATTTTACCCTTGTTGTATTTTATTCTTGCAATCACTTCAGCTTTGTCAGTATTTATCAAGCATCCAATTGATAATTTATTTTTTTCAAGAAGTTCTTTAAGTACTTTACTTTTTATACCTAATTTTTTCTTTTGGAGAAATATTGACTACTTTAATCCTAAAACTGAATTAATGCATTTGATTCATACATGGAGTCTGGGAGTTGAGGAACAAATCTATTTCTTACTTCCATTTTTTTTAATAATTTCATATAAATTGGTTAAACAAAGTAATAAAAAAATACTTCTGCTATTTATATTTGTCTTTTTTTCTTCTTATACATTGTATTTTTTAGGTTATTATTTTCAAATTAATGCAACATTTTATCTATTCCCATTTAGAGTTTGGGAGTTTTTTATTGGAGGAATAGTTGCAATTTTAGAAATTAGAGGTGTAAAAATTAGTAATAAATTTTTAGATTTATTACTAGTAATTTTGATTTTATTATCCGCTAGCTTATTCAATCCTGAAATATATTCACACAACTATTTAATAATTTTTCCAGTATTTTTTTCCGCTTTGTTCATTCTCAATGAAAATAAATCATGGGACGAAATATTTATCTTTAAAAATTTAATATTTTTTGGCTATATTTCTTACTCTTTCTATTTATTACATCAACCTATTTTTGTATTTTCTAGATTGTATGGAGTTTATGATGTATTTAAACCTCTAGTTTTTTTGGCAGCTGTAATTCTAAGTTTTTTTACCTATGTTTATATTGAAGAAAAATTTAGAAGCAAAGTAAATAAAAATCAGTTATTTAAATTTTTACTTTCTTGTTTAACTATAACTTTTTTATTTAATTTTTATTCGTTATCTACAAATGGACTCAATCAAAGAATTGTTGATCAATATGGTTTTAATATTTACGAAAGAAAAACAAATATTGGTATTAGTAAATTTGGAAATCAAGATAATTTGAGATTTATCCTCTATGGAGATTCCCATGCTGATCATTATGTTCAGTTTCTTGAAGAACAAGCAATTAAAAACGACTATGGGTTTATTACTGTCACAACTTCTGCTTGTATTTCACTCAACAAAACAGTATCTTTTTCTTCAGGTTATGTAAATAAAAATTGCTCGGATGCATATTCTAAATTGTTAGATATTCAATCTGAATATAATCTCGATGTTGTTATAGCTCAAAGGTGGGACCAGTCAATTATAAATCCAATTACAAATCAAAAAATTGAAAACAACTCTACTCAAAAAGTTGAAAATTTATATGAAAGCTTATTGATATTAAATGAAGCAATAGAACCACATAAATTAACAGTAGTTGGAAATGTACCTGGTAGTAATTCTCAGAAGTCAGGAGGATATTTTAGATGTAAGATTTACAAAGCAAAAGATTGTTTGATAAAATTTTCTATCGTTGACGGAAATGGATACTACGTAAATAATGTTTTGGGATCAAAACTGAATAGTGCCGAGATCAATTTTTTAGATCCTTACAAGTATTTATGCGATAGTGATTATTGCTTTAATGAAATAGATCAAAAATTTATTTATTATGATAATTCCCATTTAACAAAATTCGGTTCTATGTTGGTTTTTGAAAACAACATTGTTTTAGAAGATGAATAACTTGTTAATAAATTTAATTGAGCATTTTCAAAAAAACTTTTTCATACTGCTTTCCTACCTCATCAACTGAGAATAATTTTTTTTTGTCTTCAGATACAATAATGTCTTTTTTAGGTACAAAGCTAAGTAGTTTCTCTTGAAGATCTTTTTTATCTTCTGTTTTAAATAAAACACCATTTGAAAATAAATTTATAATTTCTTTGGGTCCAGATTCACAATCTGAGGCAATAATCTGTTTACCAAGTAATTGAGCTTCTATAAGAGAGTTACCTAACCCCTCGCGTCTAGATGGAGATATAAACAAATCTGCAATTTTTATAAATTTTATAGAATTTTTTACTTGACCTATGAATTTTACAGGTAAATCTTTATATTCTTTTTTATATTCACTAAGTTTGCTACCATTTCCTATTACAAGAATTTCTATATTTTCTACAACACCCATTTCTCTTACTGTGTCAAGTAAAATATCAAGACCTTTTACAAATTCAATTCTTGAGACTGTAACCCAAAGCTGTTTCGTTTTTGTTATTTCAGTTAAATCTTGATTGCTTTTTTCGTAAAAGTCTTTTGTTAGTACAGGATTGTAAATCACAAAATTATTTTCACTATTGATAATTTTTAAATAGTTTTTACTTTGTTCATTAGAAATAAAAATATTTGCATCAGAATAGTTAAATGCAAAAATTGATAATATTTTATTTGTTCTATTCCAATTTAAGTAATTTGAACTAGCTTCTCTTATAACTACTTTTGATTTTATTAATTTTAAAAATTTTAACGCAACAACCATAAAGTTTGGTGTTGGCATTGAGCTCAAGATTATGTCAGGTTTTATTCTATTTATTTCTTTTCTTAATTTAAAAAAAGAAAAAATTGTTTTATTTGAATTTAAATATGTAATTTTTATCGAAGGAAGTTTATAACTCATATCATATTTAGGTTTTTTATTTGCAATTATGAAATTTACTTCAATATTTTTTGATTTAAAATAGTCAGCAATTGTAATTAAAGAAATTTGGGCTCCACCTAAATTTAGATTAGGTATAAAAATTAGAAGTTTGTTTAAACTATTCAATTTCCTAGAAAATATGATAAGTTAGTCATCAATATCTACTGGATTAGTTTTAATTGAAGAAGGTCTTAATTTGTATACATTATTAATCATTATTTAAAAAATGTGAACAGACATCTAAACCACTTGGAATATTGATAACTTTATTACAAATGTTTTCGCTGTTGTCTAAATTATACGAGTTATTATTTTGTTTTATGTGATTAATTTCTGTCATAATTTTCCATATCTTTCTGCACTTTATTCCTTCTTTGTTCAATATAGTAAGTAAATTATCAACCTCAACTTCTTTTAAATTTAGCTTGATTGCATTTAGCCAATAATTTGAATGATTATTATCAGCTTCTTCAAACAAAGTTATCTCTGTATTGTTAAAGTATTTTTTATAAAAATTATGCAAATTTCTCTTTTTTGAAATAATTTCATCAATATTTTTAAGCTGAGAAGAAATCATAGAAGCTTGTAAATTACTGATTCGGTAATTGTATCCAATTTCCCCATGGTCATACTCCCACTCATTACCGATTTTTGATTGATTAGACATATTTACAATTTTTTTAACTAAATTTATATTTTTTGACCCTACAAATCCCCCTCCACCACCACTTATAATTTTATTTCCATTAAAACTACCGGCGACTAAGTCACAGTACTTTCCAACATTTGTGTTGTTTAACTTACTGCCAAATGATTCAGCTGCATCTTCTATACAAAAAATTCCAAAGTCTTGACAGATTTGATATATTTTATCTAATTCACCAATTTGTCCAAAAACATCAACATGAATTAATCCTTTTATCTCATTACCTGAGATATTATTAATTAATTTTCCTTCTATTTTTTTAGTATGATTACTAAGAAACTCTTCAAGGGCAAGAGGTGACATATTTAGTGTTTTTAAATTTATATCTATAAAAAAAGGGTTGCCCCCAGCGTATTTAATTGCGTTTACTGGTGATATAAATGTGATAGGGGAAATCAACACATCAGTATTATTATTTAAATTTAAATTTTCTAGAGATAGGTGAAGGGCTGAAGTTCCAGAGTTTAGTAACCCAATACTGAGCTCTTCTTCTTTGAAATAAGAACTTAACTGGTTTCTTAATTTCTCAATTTCATTTCCAACTGCAATATCTCCCAAATTAATCTGTTTTATTGTTGAATTTTTGTCATCATCAGACAAAAAAAGTTTATGAAGATATACAGGCTTATCAAAACCTTTGAATAAATCTTTTATTAAATTAATTTCGTTATTATTCGACATAAATTATTATTTAAGACTAATAGTGGTTTCTCCAATTTGAAAAAATTTCTTTAATTAATGACAATCCTTGGCTTTTACTTCGCTCAGCATGAAACTGAATACCTATAATATTTCTATCGAAAATACTGCTCACAATTTTTTCTTGATTTCTAAAAATATAGCTGACATCTTTGTATTTTTCATTGGGTTCACAATAGTATGAATGAATGAAATAAGTTTCCTTATTGTTTAGATTATCTTGTAAAAATTTGTTATTTGATTCTACAAAGTTATTTCTCCATCCAATATTTGGAATCCTATCAATATAATTTTTATCAATTTTCGTTAACTTTTTTACACTGCCTTCTAATAAATTTAAACCTGTTATTTTTTCTGACTCTTCACTTTTACTAAAAAAAACTTGCATCCCTACACAGATACCTAGTAACAAATTTTCATCTCTATCAATATAATTTTTAATGGCATTATTAAAATCTAATTCATTTAATTTTCTCATAACATTACCAAATGACCCCACTCCAGGAAGTACAACATTCTGGTACTCTTGTAATTGGTCAGGCTTCTCAATTATCTTGTATTCAAGATTTAAATAATCTAACGCATTAATTACAGAAAAAATATTTCCATACCCATAGTTTATTACTCCAATAGGTTCCATATAATTTCTCCTTATCTAAAAAAATCTACAGTTTTTTCTAATTTATATAAACCTGAAGCAATAGAAACTCCGGATAAAAAATTAAAGTCTTGCAATTTTTTAATGTCTTCTTGACCTGAAACTCCTCCGCCATAAACAGTTGGAATTTTTATTGAATCCTGGACATAGTTTATCAAATCTAAATCTGGACCTTTTAATGTGCCGTCTTTGTCGATTGATGTAATATAGATCTCCCCCGCTCCTTTTTTTTGAATTTCTTCAATCCATGGAAGAAGTTCCCAATCTGTATGCGTTCTGCCATTCTCTATTAAAACAAACCATTTATTATTAATTTTTTTTACTTCAACATTAACTACTACTGCTTGAGAGCCATATCTATTTGCAATTTCTGAAATTATTTCACTGTTTTTAGTAGCACTAGAATTAATTCCAATCTTATCAGCCCCATGCCAAAAAGCATTGGATACATCTTCCAAAGTTCTAATTCCACCGGATAAAGTTATTGGAACAAAAACATTTTTTGCAATTTGTCTTAGTAAGTCAAAAGAATTATTTCTTCCATAAAGCGAAGCAACAACATCGACAACAAATATTTCATCAATTCCAGATTTGTACTGTTTTTGTGCCTCTTTTACTGGATCCCCATATTTTCTCCAACCTTCCAATTGAATTCCTTTAATTAGAAAGCCTTCCTTAACATCTAACCTATTAATAATTCTCATCAAATACTTTATGTTTTAAAATAAAACCTTTTTCAGTTTTTTCCCATAAATGTGGTGATCTAAATGTGTCACATAATTTTTCAAAATAATCTCTAGTAAATTCTGGATGTTCAAACTTTTTATAAGAATTAGGGAATTGATTTTTATCAATACTTAAATATTCAAATATTTCATTAGAAAATCGCTCAGGAAATTCTCCATCAAATTTTTTGACTAAATGAACTCCTTCTTCTCTGGAAATATCACCAGATCTTATTTCCTGAGCTGCATCGTAAGACGCTCTTCCAATACCAAACTTTACATAAGTTGTGTAATAATGAAAATCGTCAATTTTGTCATCAATAGAATTATATTTTGAATAAGTTCCGGGAGTTCTTTCTGGTGATGCTTCAAAACCACCATTTTCAACACTGTAGTAGTAACAAGTTTGGGGGTGCCACTTTAAATAATAACCTAAATAATGTACCTCAATATTTTTTTTGGAGACTTCTGATGACTTTAATGGGAGGTACGGATTCAAACTAATTTCTTTAACATTAAATTTATTTTTTAATTCAGAAACGCTTGTACCGCCAAGATAAATGTCATCAAGATTTTCATACGAATAATATTTTTCTGATCTCATCGAGCTTTTATTATCATCGATTGGATTGCCGTATTCAGATTCATTCTCTCCATAAAAAATTAGAGGAATATCATATTTTAAAGCCATGGCTGGTGCAATATTTTTTTGGCCAAGTATAAAAGTTTGAAATGGATGAAGAAGTACTTCTGTGCTTAATCTTGTAAGCAATCTTTTTGTTAAGGTATCTGGTGTAAATAATATATTATCAAACCCTGATTTTATCCAGTTGTCATGATTTTTCCTTCCCCAATCTGTATATATGTGTGGAGCCCATGTCACAGTAAGTGGGTTCATGCCATATTTATACTTCAACATATGTGCAGCATAAAAACTGTCTTTTCCACCGGAACCTGGAACTAAACAATCATATTTTTTTGAATCTCGAAATTTATCACATAAATCAATAAGCTCCTGTTCTTTCTCTTCCCAATTAATTTTTTCTTTATGGAAGGAAAAATTACACGCATCACAAATATTTTGAGAATCAAAATTTATTGATGTTTTATCCTTACTTTCTTCTAAAAATTCTAAAGTGGAGTTAGGTCTTTGATTAGAAATGACACAATTCTGACAAAATTTTACTTTTTCAGGAAGATTGAAAAGTGATTTCTGTGAAGAATTGTACGATAATTTTTCATCATAAACATTATAAATACTTGGAATAGTCACTCTAAAGATTTTAATATTAATTATGAATAAAAGTGGCTATCATTATATATCTATATTGAGAAAGAAATTTAAATGAGTACCCCTTTATTTATAAGCACATCTCCCTCAGACTTTCATATATTAAAAGAATTGGTTAAAAAACAATCCAAATTTCATAAAATTGATTTTCTTTTGCTGTTTCAGTTGGATGACGATTCGATACATGACTTGAAAAAATATAATATTAATTTAATTATAAATGATTTAAAGCTAACAAATAAAAAATCTAACTCGGAATTAATAAGTAAAGACTTAAAAAAAATAAACAATTTTTTTATAGACTTTATTGCAGAAAAAAGCTCAATTGAATTAGTAATAATACTTGGTGATAGATATGAGCTACTCCCAATTGCACAAATTTTATACCTATTCAAAAAAATAATAATCCATATACATGGAGGTGAAATTACTCAAGGTTCTTGGGATGACTCAATTAGGCACTCCATATCAAAGCTATCCAGGTTTCATTTTGTGACTTCTAATGCTGCAAAAAATATACTTTTACGCATGGGAGAGCAAAAAAATAATGTTTTCAATTACGGATCTCTTGGTGCAGAAAATGTAAAAAATATTGATATTTTAGATAAAAATATATTATTTAAAAAATTAAAGATAGATCCAGAATCAAAAACATGTCTATTAGTAATGCAACCAATTACAAATCAAGATTTTAATTTAGACTTTAACTTTAATAAAATTATTAAATTTTTGATAAACAATAAATTTAACCAACTACTAGTTTCAAAAATAAATAGTGATCCTGGAAGTGCTGATATGATCAATTACTTTTTAAATGCAAACTACGAAAATTTAAATATAAAACTTCTTGAAACTCTAGGGCTTGAAAATTATATTTCATTAGCAAAACATGCTGATCTAGTTATGGGAAATTCAAGCTCTTTTATTTTTGAATTTCCATTAAAGAATATAAAAAGCATCTTATTAACAAATAGACAAAATGGAAGAGAACTTAGTGAACAAATATTCGTATCAAAAATAAATGTACGCAGTTTACAAGTTTCATATAAAAACCTTCTAGAGACAAAGACAAAATCACTTGGGCCGTATTATAAAAAAAACACAGCTACAAATATTGCTGATAAAATTTATAAATTATCTACAAGTAGACCTAAATTTTATAAGGTATTCAAATGAACAACCGAACATTTATTATTGCAGAAATAGGAGTCAACCATAATGGTAACCTTCAAACTGCTAAAAAACTTATTGAAGAATTGTCAAAATTAGAAATAGATGCCGTGAAAACCCAAGCTTTCAATGCTAAAAGTTTAACTTCTAAAGATTCTGAATTAGCAATTTATCAATCAGAAAATACAAGCAATTTTAAAACGCAATATGAAATGCTAAAAAAGTATGAATTATCAGAAAATGACTTAATTTACTTATCTGATTATTCAAATAAATTAGATCTCGAGTTTTTTGTATCTGTCTTTTCTATTGATGATTTTAAAAAATTAAAAAAGTTAAACAACGAGTATATAAAAATACCTAGTGGTGAATTTACAAATTTTGAGTTAATAAAAATAGCAATCGATAAATATAAAAATATAATATTATCTACCGGCCTTTCTGATTTGGATGAAATCAAGACAGTTGTAGAGTGGATTAGAAAACAAAGAAATTCTTTAGAAAATATATTTATTCTTCATTGTACTTCTTCATACCCTTGTCCTGTCGATGAAGTTGATATAACTTCAATGGTAACTATAAGAAATAAATTTAATATAGCTACAGGATATTCAGATCACACAGAAAACACTACAGCTTCTTTAATGGCTATAGCTTTAGGAGCAAAAATAATAGAAAAGCATGTTACATTAGATAAAAACATGGAAGGTCCTGATCATAAAGCTAGTCAAGATATTAATGAATTTAGGCAGTTCGTTGAAAAAGTTAGAGAAGCTGAGAAAATGATTGGTAATGGAAACAAACAGCTACAAAATTCAGCTTTAGAAAACTTTAATATTGTAAAAAAATCAATTTTTGCATCAGAAAAAATTTCTAAAGGAGATTATTTTTCAAAAAAAAATCTTATATTCTTAAGACCAGCTGGTGGGATACAACCATTTGAAGTAGAGAAGTTAATCAATAAATCATCGAAAAATAGTTATGAAGAAGGTGAGCAAATTTCACTCTCTGAACTTACTTAAATGCATTAGATCTGGGGCAACGCTTAAAAAATTTAATTTGTAAAATGCTTTTATGAACAATTACTTTAATAGTTATTTTTATAATGCAAACAAGCTTTGAATTTCAAAATATAAATAAACAATAGACAAAAAATTATCTATTGTTTTTCTGTGCCTCAATGAAGAAAAAATAATCCAATATTGCATTCAGCAGGCTCAAGAGGGAATAAAAAAACTTAAGTTGAAGTAATTTCTGAAATTACAGGAAATAGAAATTATAAGCTAGTTGAAAGCATGAAAGACAAAAAAAATTTATGTAGTTGATTCTTCAAAGGTCAATGATCAATTAGGCTTCGAGGTGCAATATTCAATCAAACAGGGTATTGAGGAAAATGTAGATAGTTTAAATAAGAATATATAAGGGTTGAATGAAGACTTTGATAAGGTATCTTAATATTATGGTAACTACTTTATTCCAAAAAAGAATTTAAACAAATAAAAGTATTTTTCAGCTGGCGGAGTATTTGAATAAGAATATTTAGTGAATCTTTTTTATGGTTTCTTTATTACGTCGGCTTAATTTTTTTTCTATGAATTTTTTTCTTAGTTATTTAAGAGAGCTTATGAGCATGGTGTATTGTAAGAAATGCAATTTAAACTATTTTTAGCTCTAATCTATATACATCTTCACCCTCTTCTATTTTAATTTTTTTAAATCCAAACAATTTATAAATTTCTATAGCCCTTATATTTTTTTTATTAACCTTTAAATCTAAAGCTTCATATTTTTTACATTTAGACAATTTAATAGCTTCCGCCAAAGCATATTGACCTATTTTATTTGATTTATACTCTTCAAAGATATAAATTCCAAATCTTGGAACTATATATCCATCATCAAGACCGCGTAGAGAGAAGTAACCACATAAATTATTATAAAAATATATTTTGTAAAATAAATCAAGCCTAGAGCTTTCAAAAATATTTATAAGATTATTATTTGGTTTGAAAAAACTATTATATTTTTCAGAATCTGAAGAGGATGTTTTTATAATTTCAATAAAAGAATCTTTGTCCATTAGTTCTTTAGAAAAAATATTTCTCATCGAATCTTAAACCCAAAACATTTAATTTATATTGTATTTTAATAATACAATGAACAATCTTAAAATCCATATTAGATTACTAATCTTTAATTTTTTGGGAGAAGTTTTAGTTAAAGGTAATTTAAAAATCTAAATATTTCAAATAATCTATTTCCAAAAAAATTAATAGTTAGAAAATATTTTTTTAATTAATAGTTTCAATTTTTATTAATGAGTTTCTAAATTTTATCTCTTCATTAAACGCTTTTGAGAAAAAATATATAGTTGTTACAAATAGAAAAATGATGACTAACAATAGATTACTAGATCTAATAAAGCTTTTTTCAAGAATAAAAGTAATCAATATGAAATAAATTAATGTATTTAGCAAAAGTCCAAAAGAAAATATAAATAAGTAGTCAAAGAAAGCTGATCTTTGAAGCTTAGCCTCTATCTTTTTGGACTTAAGTTTGTTTAAGTAAAAGAGAATTGTTAGTTTGAGTAAGGTGAAAAAAACTTTAATAGAATTTAAATTACTTTTTTCATCTCGGTAACTTACAACATTATTTATTTGAAATGTTTTAAAATTATGTAACACAGCTGCCACAGTTATAAAATAAGGATATCCGTATCTTTTAGGATAAAATCTTGTATTTAAAGCATTTAGTATATTTGTAGACACACCAAAAAGGCCATTCAAGGGATCATATAGTTTATTTGTTCCAGATGCTACCTGCATGAGTAATGTAGCAAAAATATTTCCAAAAAAACGAATTTTTGGAATTTTTCCTACAATTCCTTCTCTCCAAAAACGATTTGATTTAATGAACTCATAGTTTTTATTTATATACAAATCAATTATTTTTTCGACATCACTTATTGAAAATTGTCCATCACCATCAACTTTAATTAAAAAATCTTTAGAATTATTTTTTGCATATTCAATTAAAATTTTGGTGGATTCTCCTGCGCCAAAATTTTTTTTATTGTTGATTATTGAAATATTTTTATTGTCTTCAAATTTACTTAATATTATGCCAGTCGAATCAGTACTACAATCATTAACAATATAAATATCAAGGTTTAATTTTTCTAATTGTTCCAAAACACTTTGTAGGTAAACCTCTTCGTTGTATGCAAGAACACCTATAGCTATTTGATTTCTTTTAGTTGTCACAGACTAATTCTAAAAAATTCTTATTGACATTCAATAAAAAATTCAGTATTTAATTAAACATTTTTAACTTTTTAAAAGGAATTTCTTTTCTAGATCCTTTTATGCTCTCAATTCTCAAAATTCTTTTTGAAAACCAAGTTGTGTATCTTTTTATATGAGAATGCAGTTCGACAAATAATTTTTTAAAGTATAAAAACTTAAATCTATTATTTGCAATATATACTCTTTTTTTTCTTATATTTTCAATTTCTTTTTTCGTTTTATTGCTAAAACTATCTTTTTTAAAAATTGTATAATCGAGATTAAATTCAGGAACAAAAAAGTTATTACTTCTTAGATATTCTATTCTTTCTAAGGCTTTAGAGTTGCTGACTATATCAGCGCTTTGAGAAGCCAATATTTCCTCTGTTGAAACTTCTAAACATTCAATTTGTTTATTTTCTTTCATTTGTTTTATTATTTGGGTAGCTTTTTTTGTGCGGGTTATTACTAATGAAATTCCTGTTTTTGTAAATAAAGTACTAGGTAGCCATGCATCTCCAATTACAATCTCTGCTAAATAATTGGAATGATTTACACAGAGTAAACAGCGAGGAGAGTTGAAAGACCTATCAAAAGCAACCTGGTAAGAAAAGTTTACTCGTCGACTAAATTCTTTTGAGTCATTTTTAGTTTTTATTTTTAGTTTTCCTATTGGCCCATTACCTCTATAAGCAATATTTTCAACTTTTTCTTCTATTTTGTGATATTGCTTCATCGCATCTATAGATTTGTGCGAATATGTCCACCCACACAAAAGGCCAATTGTTAAATTAATTTTATTTATTAACTCAGGTTCTTTAGAAAATATATAATTGTATATTCCTTCTAGAACACACGGGATAGCAACTAATCCAGCATTGCTTTTTACATTCTTAAGTATTTTTAGACCATCTTGAAAATTTATTTGATGATAAATTGATCCTGGCAGTTTATCAAATTCTTTAAAAGATTTAATTAATTTTGCTGAGTAGTCTAACCCCTCATTTTCTCCCAAAGCAATTATTCCATCAGATTCAGAGTAATTTTCATAGTAATAGTTTCCAATCTCTTTAATTAATCCACCTGAAGAAGCTTTATTATTTCTTTCAAAGTCTTTACTTTGTGCCAAGAAAACTCCATCTACGACCCCAAAAATACTATCTGGTTTTGTGCCAAATATTTTATTTTGGAGATCAACATAATCAACCTTCACTGAAGGACAGTAGTTAAAATCAGATACTTCTTTATCTGTCTGAGGTTCAAATAAACCTGTGGTTTTATTTAAATTTATCGTAATATTATTATCTGCCATTGAACACGCACCACATGCAATACACAAATCTTCTTTAATTACATCAAGGTAGTTTTTATTTTGCAAAATTATTCCTTTGTTTGAGAAAATAGAATAAATATAATAATCCTTCTAAAGTTATTGAAATTACCCTACTGTAAACTATTAAATCAGAAATTTCTCCATCTAAATAAAATAAATTATATAAAAATAAGAAGATGCCTTCACGAACTCCTAATCCAAATGGAATTATATTTATAAATAATGCTAGAACTGAAGAAATGATTAAAACAGATACTATGTAGTAAGAATTAAGAAAATTATTTCCTATGTAAATGGATAAAAAGTAGAAAGACAAATAATTCAAAAGGGCACTGAGGATAAGAATTCTATAATTTTTTAAAAACAAAATTAAAATTATAAACAATATTGCAGAAAATTCTTTAAGAAGAATAAAAATTAAAGATACAAAAGAGTGTGCAATTAGTATATAAATTATCTCCCAGAAGCTAATTTTTGCCTGGTTTAGAAATTTATCATTAAGCAAAATTGATCTAAAGTAACTAGGTCCAATCTTGCCTGGAATAAATTTTCCAATTTGGGTTGCAAGATAAATTTTGTAACTTCCCTTATTTTGACTAAAAATATATTCCCAGAAATATGCTCGACAATATAAATAGATGGTATAAGTTACAATACTCGAGACCAAATATGGATTCGTAAAACTAAATTTTAAAGAAGAGAAAGTTAATTTATCTAAATTTATAAAAAGATAAATTATACTCACAGCAGTTCCGATAAAAGCAATATATTTGTTTAAATTTTGATATTTTTTCAAGAAATTAAATCCAGGCATATTCTAAGTTTAAGCTGTTGTTTAATTTTTTTAATCAAGGGAATTTAATAATTTATCTTTTTCTCCATTGTAAGAATTAAGGTGTTTAAATATGTCACCAGAAATACTGGATATGTTTTCTTGTATCTCTTCAAATTTATTTAGAATTTTTTCATTTAAATCTTGTTCAATATCAAAACTTAAATCTGATAGTCTAAAATCTTCAAGCACCTCTTGATATTTATGATTCCATCCAACTACAAGTGGTAGGACTCCTGAAGTTAACGACATTATCATTCCATGGAACCTTGATGTAATACAGGTAGTTAACTTACTGTATATACTATATAATTCATCCAAGGTTAGGTCTTTATTTATAAAATTTATGTTTTCATCATTAGTTATAGTATTTTCTAAGTTTTTAATTATTAACGTATCATTGAATAAATCATTAGTGTCTTTTACATAAAAAGCTTGAGGGAAAACTATTAACTCGTAACCTCTATCTCTTAAATTAATAATCAAACTTGTTAAAAATTTTTCATAGTCAATAGATTTCTCTGTAAAGTATTTTTTCACCACAATACTAGGTTGTATCCCAATATGTGTTCTGTTGTTTTCTGAATAATTATTTTTAGCTAAGAAACCTAAATCAGGAGTTAAAACAGTATTGATATTGATAGAATCTAGTGTTTTTTTTGACTCTAAACCTCGAGAAAATATATAATCACACTTTTTTAATGCAAAATTCGCAATTTTTTTATGAATAATTCCATTCAGAGGACCAAATGATTGTGGAAATTTAATTATTCTACACTCAAACATTGAAGGTAGAAATATAGAAATACAATTATAAACAAAGTGTTTATATCCTCTACTCGATACAAATGAAATACCTGATATGTCAATAACATGAGTGGATGTATACAGCGCTTTATTAATTTTTGTCTTTTTTATTTTAAATATTGAAAGAACAAAAGAAAGTACTATATTCCTTTGACTCCAGTTTATTACTTCAAGTTCCTTAAAGAAGTTTTTGTACTGTTCAAAAAAAGGCATGTCTTCATTTAAAAAAGGAGTAAAAATATATACTTTTTTAATTTTTTTTTGAATCAGTAATTTTATAGTTGAATCGAGCATTAAAAGAGCACCTTTGTTTCTTGCTGATCCGCCTATAATTGCTACTGTTTTAAAATCCATAATTTCTAAATTTCTTTTTTTGACTTAAACTAAATGTGAACTTAATCTCATAATACAAGGTTGTGTTGTTGATAAAGTAGCTTTTTATGCTTTATATAAAATTTTTTCAAATTAGCAATTTTGTGGCCAGAGGCAGAATCGAACTGCCGACCCCTTGTTTTTCAGATATGGGCTAACCTTTTGACCTTAGCTAATTATAACTAATTCTATTTGAATTTACGCT
>Ga0181568_10001780_pt1 | contig 19621 bp, 11 predicted proteins | sample 101ome_20_FD_133758 | JGI IMG/M metagenome (GOLD analysis project Ga0181568, IMG submission 133758) | Coastal salt marsh microbial communities from the Groves Creek Marsh, Skidaway Island, Georgia - 101404AT metaG (megahit assembly) | ecosystem: Environmental > Aquatic > Marine > Intertidal...
CCAAGGGCCGCCTCAAGCTCGTAACAGAACCCGACTGGCAAACAGAAGGTCAGCGTCTCGTTGAACGAGCCGCCTTCCAAGATTTGGCCCAAATCGAGGTCCACATCAAGGTCCACCATGCTCAACACCAACTCCAGTGCAAGGGGATCAACTCCGGCAGGGGTGCCCCATTCGGCGTTCACGGCCACCAAGACGTTTTCGCATTCCACGCCGTCCATGGGCCACGCCACCTCGAGGCACGTCTCGACCACCGCACCCTGGCACATCACCTGAACACACGCCACCGACACGTAATCGTTGGAATTCCAAAACGCCATTTGAACCGTGCCGTCCGCACCCCCTTCCAGGACTTGGCCGTTGGAGAACGTCCAACCAAGCACGGCGTCGGCAAGCGGTCCTCCGTTGGGGTTGGACGCGTCGTACACCTGGAAATTCCAAACGCCCGGCACGTCGCTCGGCCACGCCTCAATGACCGGATCGCAACCTCCCTTGGATCCGCATTCTCCGAACGTGAATTCCGTCACCCCTCCGTAATTCTCGGCCTCACACGGGTTGGCGTAGGTGACGTCGTCGCATCCACAAACGGGATTCCACACTGCAGGACAAATGGCGTTGGGGTCGATGAGCGATTCGTCGATGCAATCGTTCGAACCGCATTCCCCTGCGACATAGGAGGTCACGCCGCCGTAGTACGTGGCAAAACAGGCGTTGCTGTACGTCACGCCGTCGCATCCGCACACGGGGTTCCACTCCTCGGTGCAGGCCATCTCCGGGTCGATGAGCGATTCGTCGATGCAGCCGCCTCCTGTGTTCTCAAGCTCGATGCACGCCCACGCGCCGTAAGGACAGTCCGGAGTCTCGTAAAACGCGCACACCGTCGACACGCCGGCGAGCATGTCCGGACCGAGTTCGAGTACGGGGCCACCAAAATTCAGCCAGTTGCCGTCAATGGACCAGTTGATCAGCACGTCGTCCGGATAATTGTAGGCTTCGAACACCCCACCCCCGGAGGGGTTCACGCCACCCGCCAATTCAAGGGTGCAGTCCTGCACCAAATCCGCAGGCGTCACACAGTCTTCCGCCACGCATCCGATCGGCGTGTCCATGAGCACACAAATTTCCCAAGTCGGGGCGCCCAGCATGTCAATCCAGTCGAACGTCGGATTCTCGCTGGACTGCGCCATCGACCCGTTCACGAACCACGTGTAATACGCCCCTTCCGGACCACCTGTTGCTTCGAACAAGTAGGCCCCGTTAGGGCCGATGCCCAGATCCGTGTTGATTTCCACTTCACAACCGCCGCTCCACGCGCTGTTGACGCAAAACGTGTACCCGGAAACGTTGCCCGCCTCGTCGTATTGCGGTTCCATGTCGGTCATTTCCCAACTCAAGTCGTCGACCACAAAGTCCGCATGCGCCTCCCACGTGGCCCCTTCCGGAACAGTCAATCCCACGAAATAGCAGCCTTCTGGCAAACAAGCTTGGGCTTCCGAAGTCGAGGTGCCGCCGTTCCAAAACCCGAGGTCGCCCTCCGCGAGAACCACGGTCAACCCGTTGAGCGGCGTGACCCAGAAGTAGACCGATTCCACGGTCGTTCCAGGAGTGGGTTCAACGTCAAACCAAAGCCACGTGGGCGCGCAAACCGGTTGCGCAACTGCAGAAAAGGTCAGGGCCAGCGCAGCCAGGGTGAGGGAGAAAAAACGCATGTCGTAAGGGGTTTGGAATCAGGACGCTGCAACCCCAGCCAGGGTTGCGTTCAACGGCTGCGTCAATCGACGAAGCGGGGATCGGTTTCCATCACGTGGCCGCACGAATCGCAGGTACGCAAGTCCTCGCTGCCGTAGAATTCGCGGAAGCGCGGCAGAAAGTCCTTCTCGATGTTGGTGAGTTCGAAGTAGGTCTCGTGCAGTTTGTGGTTGCACTGGTCGCAGAACCAAAGCAGCCCGTCCTGCATGGGCGTTCCCTTGCGCTTGCGTTCGATGACCAGGCCGAGGGAGCCTGCCTCGCGCATCGGGCTGTGCGGCACGCCAGCCGGATGCAGGTACATGTCGCCCGGACCGAGTTTCATGTCGACCGCTTGGCCGTCTTCTTGGATGCGGACGGTGATTTGGCCTTCAAGCTGGTAGAACAACTCCTCCGTCTCGTTGTAGTGGTAGTCCTTCCGGGCGTTGGGCCCTGCCACAATCATCACGATGTAATCGCCGCTGTCCACGTAGAGGTTCTTGTTGCCCACGGGCGGCTTGAGCAGGTCGCGGTTCTCTTCGATCCACGCCGTCAAGTTGAAGGGTTTTTGAATCGCCATGGCACCCAAGGTACGCTGAACGCAGCCCAAACGCGATGACTCACCTCCGCATCCTCGCCCACCCCCCAGGAGGCACGCTCACGAGCCACACCCCCGAGGCAATCACCGCGGCACAGCACACCTGAAGCCACCCCATGTCCGCCATGTAGTCCGCCCCGCCCACCTGCGCGGCCAGCCAGACCATGACCCCTACCAACAGGGGCTGGAGGTAGATGTAGATGCTGACCACCGTGGGCTGCACTTTCCCCAAGGCGTAGATGTTGAGGAGGTACACGAAGAACGTGGTGAACAGCACCACAAATCCCACGCTCAGCCAGTCCTGAGTCGAAAACGTCCCCCACTCGATTGCAGCGGCCTGCGACGCCCCCACTGGGAACGACATCAACCCGCCAAACAAGAACACCCACGAAATGACCGTGAGGGGACGGTACTTCGACATCAGCGGCTTGACGACCACGAGGTACACCCCGTAGCTGGCCGCGTTGAGCAAAACCATGAGGTCGCCCTGCCAACTCGCGTGGGATTCGAGCCCGCCCCCTCCGCTGTTGAGCAAAAGCGTGATGGCACCCGCCGCACCCAAGGCGATGCCGAAGACTTTGCGGGCGGTGATGGCCGTGCCAAGCAAAGCCGCGCTGATCAGCAACACCAAGACGGGGTTGACGGTCATGATGATGCTCGCGTGCACCGGGCTCGTGGCAGCAAGTCCGTTGAAAAACAACAGCTGGTTGACGGTCCCCCCCGTCAGCCCGCACAACCACAACCTCGTGAGGTCTTTTCGCGCCACACGCTCCCAGCGGAACGCGTACAGAAGCCAAAACAACGGCGTCGCCCCAGCCACCCTCAGCGCAATGAACCCCGACGGACCAATCTTGTCGGGCATGAGCCCCTTGGCCACGAGGTAGTTGTAGGCGTAAATGAGGCCCACGCCCCACAGGGCGAGGTGGGCTTGCCACGGCGCGCGTTCCGAAGAAGAAGCGGATGCATCCACGGCTTACGAAAGGAGGTCGCGGGCGCGCGCCACTTCAGCCTTCGCCGACCCTGCCGTCACGCCTTCGTCCGTCAAGAACACAGGGCGCTTCAGGAACGTGTACTCCTCGAGGATGAGCTTGCGGTAGTCCTGCTCGGTGAGGGCCTTGTCGGCCAAGCCCATGCTCCGGAATTTCATCGCACGGCGGCTGAACAGCGACTCGTACGACCCGGCGTGCGCCTTCATTGCGTCGAGGTCTTCGGCCGAAATGCCCTCCGCCTTGATGTCGACCACGTCGCACCCATGTTGTTCCGGTTGGAGGTCGTCAAAAATGCGTTGGCACGTTTTGCACGTCGGAAGAGTGAAAGCCTTTTTCATGTCTTTTGGGGTTAAGAAGCGTTCACGGCCTCCATGTGTTCAATCAGCTCGGCCAAACCCGCTTTCCAATCGCGATCGTTGTCAATCACCACATCGCACGTGGCTTGGCACGGCTCAATGTGCGCGACGTCGGCCGGGCGCACGTGGTTGTGCCACTGGTACTCGACCTCCTCCGGAGTGTATCCGCGCACGGTCATGTCGCGGTGCTTTCGGCGCTCGAGCCGCACCTCGGGCGAGGCGTGGATGTACGCCTTGACGTCCGCAAGCTCGGCCACGGCGGGGTAACACAGCACGAACAGGCCCTCGACCACCAGCCACTCGCGCGGCTCAATCACCGCCACTTCCGACTGCATCAGGCTCTTGTTGTACGTGTAGGTCTCGAACGACACCTTCTCCCCCTTTCCGAGCCGCAAGATGTCGGCGTGAAGTTTGGGGTGGTCGATGGCCTCCGGCACGTCGAAGTTCGTCTCGCCGTTGTCGTCCACGGGCAGGACCTCCTTGGGTCGGTAGTAATCGTCGAGCGACAGCATGGACAGGCGGTCCCCGAAGTGCTCCTTCAGGCCGTTCAAGACCGTGCTCTTTCCCGAGCCGCTTCCTCCCGTGATGGCGACCATGTTCATGTTGCAACATTTTGAGGTTCCTGACTCGCGTCCAAAAGCAGGTCCGCCATGTCGCGGTCGTTGGCGAGTCGGGGGATTTTGTTTTGGCCTCCGAGCTTGCCGCGTCTGCGCATCGCCTCGGTGAACCGGTCCGCCGGCACCGGAGTGACCACCGCGGGCCGCAGCACCGCGCCTTGAATCAAATCCTTGTAGTAGGGGTTCCGAGACTGGAGCGCCTTGTCGAGCGTCGCCGCAAAGGCCCCAAGGTCCGTTGGCTGCGTCTCGAACGCCACCACCCATTCGTGGTACGGCAACCCTTCGGCGGGCGTCACCTGCGGCGCCACGTGAAACTCGGTGATCACGCCCCCGTGGGCGACCACCGCTTCTTGCGCCGCGCCCTCCACCTCTTCGGCGATGACGTGCTCGCCAAAAGCCGAGGTAAAGTGCTTGATTCGGCCGGTCACCGCCACGCGAGGGGGGTCGAGGGACACAAACTTCACCGTGTCTCCGATGTCGTACCCCCACAGTCCGGCATTCGTGCTCAGCACCACCGCGTACTGCACGCCGACCTCCACCTCTCCGACGGTGAGGCGCGGTGGGTTCTCTTCGAAGTAGCGGTCGGCGGGAATGAATTCGAAGTAGATGCCGTCCGCGACATTCAACAACATGCCGTCCACTCCGGGTGCGTCTTGGTACGCCAAGAACCCCTCCGACGCCGGATACAACTCCACCCGAGCAATGTCAAAACCAAGCAACTGACGGAACCGCTCTGCATAGGGCCCAAACGCCACCCCCCCGTGCACAAACAAGCTCAGGTTGGGAAACACCTCCCGCACGGTCGCCTTCCCCGTGTGCTCGAGCAGGCGCTCGAAGTACATCTGCACCCAAGACGGAATTCCGCTGACGAGCCGAAGGTCTTCGGTGCAGGTCTCGTGCACCACCGCATCCACCTTGGTTTCCCAATCTTCGATGCAGTTGGTCTCCCACGACGGCAGCCGGTTCGCTTGGAGGTAGGCCGGCACGTGGTGCGCCACGATTCCACTCAATCGCCCCAAATGCACGCCGCCAGGCGTCTTCGCCAATTCCGGACTGCCCTGCAAGAAGATCATTTTGCCGTCCACAAACGACGCATCCCCCGTGCCGGCAATGTGCCCCAACAGCGCGTTGCGCGCGCTTCCAATGTGGTTGGGCATGCTGTCCGAAGTCAAGGGGATGTACTTCGCTCCCGAGGTCGTGCCGCTGGTCTTGCAGAAATACAGGGGCCGCCCAGGCCAAAGGACGTCCTCTTCACCCTTCACCGCCCGGTCCACGTACGCCTTCAACCCTTCGTAATCCCGAACCGGCACGCGCTCTTGAAACTCCGCAGCCGTCAAGCCCGCACGCAAGTCGTGATCCCTCCCAAACGCCGTCTTTTCCGCTCCGGCAAGCAGGGACCTCAACACCGTCTCCTGCGCCTCCGCCGGACGGGCCACGCTCCGGCGCAACCGCCGCATAGCCCATCGGGCCACTGGCAAACTCAAAGCGGCTTTCCAACCCATGGCGCGAAAATATGCGCGAAACAAAAAGGCACCACCCCAAGGGGCGGTGCCTTTTCCAATTCGATTCCGCAGCTTACTTGACCGTCAACTTCTTGGTCGTACGCAAGCCGTCTGCACGAAGCGTGTAGGTGTACAACCCGCTGGCCCAACCGTCGAGGTTGAGGTCCCACGTGTGCAAGCCTGCACCCAAGGTGCCCATGTCGTTCGTGGTGACGAGGCGACCCATGCCGTCACGGACTTCCAAGACCACGTCGCGGCTCTGGGCGAGCTCGAAACGGATGGTCGTGGTTCCTGCCGCAGGGTTAGGCATGTTCTGCTCGAGGCGGATGCCGCTGTTCTGGGCAAGAAGCTCCACAGCCTCGCGCTCGCTGGTGATCAAGCGAACCGCAGGGGTCGACGTTTGGCTTGTGAACCACACGAAGTCTCCGCTGCCTGCTTGAGAGAAGCGGCCTGTGCTGTTGTCGGTGTCGCTGTTGAGTTGTGCGAGAACCGTCAATTCGGTGGGGCTCTCGTATTCACTCATGACCGCCGCGAAATAGTAGTTCGTGTTGGTTGCGTCAAGCACCCCCAATTCAATGGGGTCGTCAAATTCGAGGTAGATCTCGATGTCCGAAGTGCCCTCAGGGTTGGCCCAGTCTGGGTCAAACACCCAGTACGCCGCATCGAAGGGACTGTCAGTGATGCCGGCAGTTCCATCGAGGGTGTAAAGACGCGTCTCGAATTCGAGGTCGTCGTAGCCGCCCGCAATGTCCAATCCGCAGTTGGGACCAAACTTCACCGCCACCCCGTAGGCCATGGAGCCCGGGTTGGGGCAGTGGTAGAACGAACCGTACCCCGTCGGATCAAAGAAATCGGCAATGTCGTCGCTCTCGCGAGGGCGGAGCTCGCCGTCCAGGCTGCTTTCGTCGTCGTGGCCGTACTCGTCGTCCGTGTACAATACGTCCTTGGCCAACACGTTGTTCAACGGCGAGGCGTCTTCTTGTTCCGCCGTCATCGTGATGCGCAGGCTGTACGTCATGGTTTGGCTTGGCTCCCATCCCGTCTGAACGTACAACGTGTCTTGGGCATTTGCGGGGCACGTTGGCGCGTTCGCGAAGGTGAACACCGTGTCGATGACCTCCGTGGTCGTACTCAGAATCCCCCCAGCACCGTCGGGCACTTCCACGAGCACTTCCACGTTGGATTGGTTCTCTGTACCCACGTTGCGGTACATCACACCGGCAATCATGCCTCCGTCGCCTTCCGTGATGGCTTGCTCGAGGGGCGTCAAGCGGTATTCCCAAACACCGTAGACGTCTCCGTTCACAATCTGCGTGATTTCGATGTCGTTCATCACGTCGTTGGAAGAAACCGTCACGTCGTCGATGCCCCAGTAGTAGTGGCTGTAAGCCGTGCCTGTCTCAGGGGCCTGGCGGTAGGCGAAACGGAGGTTGACCGAATCTTGGTCCGCCGCCACGCAGCTCACGTCCACGCTGACCGGGAGGGGGTTCGCCGAGGCCGTGTTGGCCGATTCAATGAAGCTCCCGTGCGCGTCAAACGACGTCCATGTGGTGACACCGTCCACCGTCGTCCCAACTTCGAGGTACACCGGAGCGTACGGGTAGCAGCAGTAACGGAAGTACGACTCCCAATCGACAATCACCGACGCAATGCCCGTGAAGTCCATCGACGGGCTCGTCAAGGAACCGTCGGTGTCCCCGTAGCCGTTCGAAATGGGGGTGTTGTAAAAGTCGCAGTCGAAAATCATCCAACCGTCTGCCGCAGAAGTGGACTCCAACGCGCCGATTTGGGTGCTGAATTCCCCACCAGGGTGAGCAGAACCGGTTGGCGAACCGTCGGAGTATTGGCCTTGCCCTCCTGGAGCAACCCAAACCCAAAGGCTGTCGCCGCCGTTGTCGGCCGTCGTCCAAGCGCCGTTGCCGTTGGACCCGTCAAAGCCGTTGGAGAACGTTTCCTGGAACAGGATGGTGCCGCCGCCACGCACGTTGTTCAGTGCTTCAAGGCCGATGATGCGAGACATCATGGCCTCCTCAGCCGAAGCCGCTTGAGGCATCATCGCTTGGTCGAATTCGGCAGGACGCTGAGCCAGCACCGCCGTCGTGCAAAGCGCAAGGCTTGCAAAGAGAGAGAATGTTTTCATGTTCAGGTGAATCAGTTTGGGCGGGAAATTACAGCGCAAGTCAGAAAAAGACATCATTCGAGCATGGAAAGCACCAAAAAGGGGAAGCCGAAGCTTCCCCTTTCTGTTCGCGCCAAACTGGCGGCGAGCGCATTCGATGACGGTTACTTCACCATCAACTTCTGCGTCGTGCGCGCGTTGTTCACCGTCAAAATGGCGGTGTACGAACCTGCGCCAAGGGCAAAGGTCTCGAGCACGAAGCTGTTGTAGCCCGCAGGCTGCGTCCCGAGATCACGAACTTCCACGAGCTTTCCGGTGATGTCGCGCAACTCGAAGGTGACGTCAGACGTCTGGTCGAGGCGGAACTGGAAGCGCGTGTTGTCGTTGGCAGGGTTGGGGAACGCTGGGAACAACTCGAAACCTTGCATGCTGGCCACTTCTTCCACGTTCACCGTGGTCGTTGCGGAAGGGTCAAGGTTCAAGCGCACCATGGGCACCTCGTTGCTGTAGTACCAGTCGTAGGCAGAACCGCTGCCGAAAGGACCGTACACAAAAGCAGTTTGGTCGTAGGTGTATTGCGCCTCGCCGATTTGGACGTTGGCACCTCCGTAGTGCTCAAACGCGGCACCCAACCAATCACCGGCCGCGGCTTGGTACGGCTCCTCCAACGCGAGCGTGTACCACACGATGTCGCCGTCGCCGCTGTTGGTGTAGCCGGAAGCCATGTCCACCTCGGCAGAGCTGATCAACTCGCCGCCGTATTGCTCCGTCAACGCGAGGTCGTCGAACATGTCCACGAGGAAGCCGCGGATGGGCGTTCCTTCCTCTGAACCGTCGAGGATGGCCACGTCGATGCCGTAGATGGTCACGTCGTTGACGATGTCGTACAACGGCATCGCGATGTAGTCGTCGGTTCCGTCGCCAGGGAAGGCTGCCGTCACCACGCCGTTGTCACGGCCGTACTGCAAGTCAGTCACTTCGAAGGACTGCGTGGCGCTGTTGTTGGCAGGATTCTCATCCTCCGCGTCTGCAGAAAGCAAGTAGTTCAACGTCTGAGCGCCCAAGCCGTCAGGCTGGTAAGCGACGTAGACTGTGTCGTTTGACGCGTAGCCCAAGGTGTCGAGGGTGTTTGACGCGTAGGCCGTGCCGTTCACGTCGAGGTCCACCATGACGTTGGTTTGGTCTGCGTAACCCACGTTGTACACTTTCGCAGCAGCGGTCAAATCCGCAGGGATTTGTGACTGAGCCCACGCACCGTACTCGTAGAGTCCCGTGCCGAGGTAGTTGGAGTAGCTCAAGTAGTTGTCGATGCGCGTGTCGTTTTCAGGCGTGTCGTAGACCTCGAGGTCGTCGATTTCCCACGAGTAGCCCCAGGTGCCGACCCAGCGGAAGCGGATCCACACAGTGCTCTGGCCGCCTGCAGCTTCGGTGATGTCGAATTCGAGCAACGAAGGGTTGTCAGATTCGAAACCCGTCTCCGAATCGGGGAAGACGTTGTAGCGGCACTGAACCATCGTGCCGTCGTAGTCGACCATGCCTTCATCCGCCCACGTCGTGGTGTAACCGTTGGTGAGGGTAGGCCAGGTCACGCCGTCACGGCTGACCTCGATGAAGCACTTTTCCGAGCCGTCAGAAGCGCCGTTGTCCCAGCAGCGGTAGCGGGTCTGCATTGCAATGCTCACGTAAGGGTGAGCGGAGCAGTCGATGGGCTCGGCGGTTTGGGCCCAGCAGTTTTCCACCCAAGTGGCAGAGTAGTTTGCGTCTGCCCCAAAGAGATCCGAGTCCACCATCAAGAACCCGTTGTCGGCTGTGGCTGAGTTGATGGCAGGAGCGGCTGAACCGTCGCCCGTTCCACCGGCCCACTGGTTGTAGAAACCCGCAGGACCTTCTGTGCTGCAGAAGAAGTTGATGTCAATGTCGGTCCAAGGTTCACCGACTTCGGCCGAACCGTTGCCGAACGTGAAGTCCGCGCAGTTGGCGATGTCGTTGGTCCAGAAGACCTCACGGTCTGCGTTGGGTTGCACGGCCGTCACCTTGTGACGTGGAGCCATGTCTTCTTTCGCTGCAGCAGAAGGCTGGTTGAATTGTGCCTGCGCGCTGAAGCTGAGGAGGCCGCCAAGGGCCAAAATGTACAATTGCTTCATAGAGAAGTGGTTTTGGATTCAGATTTGGGAGCGAAAATAGCGCATCGCTTATAGAAGTCGCGATTTCATGCCTGAGGGTTGCGAACAGCAAAACGTGGAAGCACTCAGTTGAGCACTTCTTCGAACGCGGAGAGCGGGGGGCAAGAGCACACCAAGTTGCGGTCGCCGTAGGCGTTGTCCACCCGTGCCACCGAACTCCAAAATTTTCGCTGACGCAGGTCGCTGACCGGGTACACCGCCTTCTCTCGTGAGTAGGGGTGCGTCCACTCTGTCGCGGTGGCTTCCTCCACCGTGTGGGGTGCCATTTTCAACACGTTGTCCGCGACGTCGGCTTCGCCGCGTTCGATTGCGGCGATTTCCTCGCGGATGCTCAACATGGCTTCGGCGAAGCGATCGAGCTCTTCCAAGCTCTCGCTTTCCGTAGGTTCGACCATAAGCGTTCCTGGGACCGGCCACGAAACGGTCGGCGCGTGGAAGCCGTAGTCGATGAGGCGCTTGGCGATGTCCATCACTTCGATGCCGACCGCTTTGAAGGCGCGGCAATCCAGGATCATCTCGTGCGCGACCGTGCCGTTTTTAGCCTGGTACAACACCTCGTACGCTCCCTCGAGTCGGGCCTTGAGGTAGTTCGCGTTGAGGATGGCCACCTTGGTGCTTTGGGTGAGCCCCGATTGGCCGAGCATCTTGATGTAGGCGTAAGGGATTTGGGCAATGAGGGCGCTGCCAAACGGCGCCGCGCTGACCGCGTAGATGGCCGTGTCCCCTCCGACCGCAACCACGTCGTGCCCTGGCAAGAAGGGAACGAGGTGCTCCGCCACACCAATGGGCCCAACGCCTGGGCCGCCACCCCCGTGGGGGATGGCAAAGGTCTTGTGCAGGTTGAGGTGGCAAACGTCCGCGCCAATCATGCCGGGGCTGGTCAGTCCGACCTGAGCGTTCATGTTGGCGCCGTCCATGTAAACCTGCCCGCCGTGAGCGTGAATCAACTCTGTGACCTCGAGCACCGACGATTCGAACACCCCGTGCGTGGACGGGTACGTGATCATGAGTGCGCCGAGGTTGGCGCTGTGCTGCTCGGCCTTCGCGCGCAGGTCTTTCACGTCGATGTTCCCGTGCTTGTCGCACCCCACAACGACCACGCTCATCCCCGCCATCACAGCGCTCGCCGGGTTGGTCCCGTGCGCGCTGTTGGGAATGAGGCAGATGTTTCGATGCGACTCGCCGCGTGAAGCGTGGTACGCTCGAATGACCATCAACCCCGCAAATTCCCCTTGGGCGCCGCTGTTGGGCTGTAGCGAAACTCCTGCAAATCCTGTGATCTCGGCCAAGTCCGATTCGAGCTCAGCAAGCATGGCTCGGGTGCCCCGAGCCTGATCGGGCGGACAAAACGGATGGAGTTCGGCAAACTCCGGCCAGGTGATGGGGATGAGTTCTGTCGCGGCGTTCAGCTTCATCGTACACGACCCAAGCGGAATCATGGCGTGGGTCAAACTCAAGTCTCGGTTCTCGAGCTGCTTGATGTAGCGCATCATCTCGGTCTCCGAACGGTATTGGTTGAAGACCGGGTGATGCAGGTAATCGATTTCGCGGCCCAATGGACCAAAAAACGTGCTTTCGAATTCCACGCCCTGCACAGGGCTGACTCCCAAAGCAGAACACAACGTCGAAAAGTCGTCCGCGTTGGTGCGTTCGTTGAGGGAAACCCCCACGTGCTCGCCGTCGGGGAAGTAGCGCAAATTGACGCGCTTCGATTCCGCTCGGGCACGCAGGGCCTTCATGGCGTCCGTGCCGCCCTCCACACGAATCTTCAGTGTGTCAAAATAGCAGGAGTTGACCACGTTCAAGTGATCGGAGGCACCAAGGGAAACCGCCAACGCGCGGGTGGTGCTGTGAATGTGCTCTGCAATGGCGCGCAGCCCCTCCGGACCGTGGTACACGGCGTACATCGAGGCCATGACCGCGAGCAGGCTTTGGGCCGTGCAAATGTTGGACGTGGCTTTGTCGCGACGGATGTGCTGTTCGCGCGTTTGCAAAGCCATGCGAAGGGCGGGTTGGCCGAGGCGGTCAACCGACACGCCGATGATTCGACCGGGGAAATGCCTTTTGAATTCTTCGCGAGCTGCGAAAAACGCCGCGTGGGGTCCTCCGTAGCCCATGGGCACCCCAAATCGCTGAGAGCTTCCCACCACCACATCGGCACCGAGTGCCCCGGGGCTCTTCAACACCAAGAGCGCCATGAGGTCGGTGGCGAACACCGTGCGCACATCGCGCTCCTGCATGCCTGCGACAAATCCCGTCAGGTCTTCCGCTTCGCCGTTGGCATCCGGGTATTGGACAAGGCAGCCAAACACGTTTCCGGCTTCCACGGCGCCTCGCATCTCTGCGCGCGACATGACCTGCATGTCGAGGTCGAGGTAGGCCGCGCGGGTGCGAAGAACGCTGAGGGTTTGGGGGAACACCGCTTCGTCCACGAGGAAGCGATTCCGACCTTCTTTGGCCTGCGCGCGAGGACGTGCTGCGAAAAGCATCGCCATGGCTTCGGCTGCCGCCGTGCCTTCGTCGAGCAGCGACGCATTCGCCACTTCCATGCCCGTGAGGTCCATGACCGCGGTTTGGAAGTTGAGAAGTGCCTCGAGCCGACCTTGAGCAATCTCCGCTTGGTAAGGCGTGTAGGCCGTGTACCATCCCGGGTTTTCAAGGACGTTGCGGCGAATCACGCTGGGCACTTCGGTGGGGTAATACCCCATGCCGATGTAGTTGCGGAACAGCACGTTTTGGGCGGCCAAACTGTCAATGTGCTCCAAGTATTCACTCTCCGTAAGCGCCGTTGTGACGTCCAAACGCTCGCGAAGCCGAATGGCGCCGGGAACGGTGCGTTCAATCAAGTCGTCTAGGGAGGGCGCTCCTACGGTGCGGAGCATGGCCGTTTGGTCTTCTTCACGGGGGCCCAAATGGCGGGAGACAAAGCTTCCAATCTTCATGAAACCAGGGAATTGGAGGTGGTGGAATCGGAAAGACTGCGCAAAAGTACATCCTTCCTCTTGCCGCTCCGCTGCAATCCATCAACATCGCGTCCACCGGCCGCGCATTGACGGTCGTGAGGGCACGACCTTTGCCGCATGGCATGGCGTGGCTTGTCGTTTTCTCATGTTTGGATTGCCGGAGGCGCGGGCTGGACGGCGTGGGCATCGTGGTTGTTGGTGTCGCCTGACGCCGAAACGGCGCCATGGTGCGGTTGGATCGCGCTCAGCACCGGCCTCGGCTACACTGTTCAACGCGCCATCAAACACCGCTTCGACCCGGAATGCCTGCCGCCCATGCGGCGCGCGTTTTGGGAGAAGTACGGCACGGCGATGGCAGCGGGTTGGGGCACGTTGTGGGCCGCCTTCACGCTGCGCTTCTGGGGTGCGCTGGACCTCGAATCACGCATTCCGCTTCTGGCCGCCCTCGGAGTCTTGGGGCTCCTCTACGCCGTGGTGCCGGGCACGCGGAACGGGCTTCGCGCCCACCCTGCGCTGAAAGTTCCCCTCGTCGCCACCGCGTGGGCCTTGGCCACCACGCCTGACCTCACGGATGCCGCGTTTTTCACGTCACGGTGGCTGCTCGTCGCCGGGTTAACGTTGCCGTTTGACGTCCGGGATTTGGCGGTCGACGCTTCGCGCATTCGCACCGTACCCATGGTGTGGGGCACCACGACCACACTTCGCTTGTCCGTGACGTTGCTGGCGGCATCGAGCCTGTTCTTTTGGGGGGGCGTTCGTGGCTTGGAATGGGGAGTCGAGAGCCTTGTTTTAAGCGGGCAAGGGATGCTCGCGGCCCTGTTCGTGGCGCTTCCTCGGACCGCCACGTCTTTGGAGCACGGAAACGAAGCCGAGCGTGAATGGGCGACGGGATGGATGTTGGACGGTGTGCTCTGGCTCCCCTTCTTGGCCGCGCTGTAAACTCAGGCCCTTGCCGCACGAGGCAACAATTCCTGTCGGGAATTTGTCTTACTTTACCAACGGAGGCTCGTGCTCGAGCCTCCACTCCGTTGACTGACTAGAACTTGTTCGAATGCTTCGTTTCTCCACTCCCCTTGCGCTGTCTTTTGGCACTTTGTTGGTGTTCTTTTCAGCAAGTTCCTCTTGGAGTCAGTGGCTTGATTGGGACCTCCAAACCGACTCCCGCCTCCAACTGAGCAGCGTCGCCACCACGGACGACGAGGAGAAAGACCTTTGGCCAGCGGACCTCAACAAGGACGGTTGGACGGACGTGATTGTGGTGCGCAAAGAACCGTTCTCAGCCGCCACAGAACCCCCCAAAACCGACCTGCTTCTCATCAACCAAGAGGGCGTACTCGTGGACATGACCGCCGAGCTCGCGCCGGAATTCATCTCCAATCCAAGCTTCGCTCGCGACGTCTATGCGGTGGACGTGGACGGAGACACGTGGGACGACGTCGTCGTTGTGAACACGTTCAACCAGCAGCCGATGCTGTACATGAACCTCGGCGAGGACGCGAACGGCAACTGGCTCGGGCTCGCCGACGAATCGGACCTGCGCTTGCCCACCTTGACGAGCGACCAACCGCTTATTTGTGCGGTTTGGGCCGGGGACTTGACGGGCAACGGGGCGCAGGATTTGTACTTCGTGAACTACCGCGTCAACAGCGGCGGAGGCACCGCCAAGGACTTCTTGCTCATCAACGACGGCAACGGCGTTTTCACCGATGAAGGCGCTGCGCGGGCGGGCAACTTGCTGAACAGCGCGTTTGGGACCGCAGGCCAAATCCACGACATGGACGGAGACGGCGACCTGGACATCGTCAAGAACACGACACTCTACAACGTCGCGCCCTGGAACGCCCGCGGCGTGATCGTGCTCTTCAACGACGGCGCCGGAAATTTCCCCAACTGGCAAAACCTCGTTCCAAGCGCCTCGCCTTACATGTTCGAAATCGTGGATTTCAACGGCGACGGGCTTCTCGACCTGTATGTGGTTGACGACGGCAGCGACAAAATCCTGACGGCCACCTCCCACACCCCCGACAGCAACCTCGGATTCAACACGGTAAACCTTGGCTTCAGCTCGTCCAACGGGTTCGGTGGCAACGTTCACGCCGCCGACCTCGACCTGGACGGCGACCTCGATGTGGTGGTTTCAGACGTGGACGTGGACATCCCGCCCTGCAACAGCGGCCGCCGCATGGCGATCTACGAAAACGTCAACGGCACCTTCAGCGACCCCTACGGCAACACGGCCTTCGACTGGGTGACCAACAGTTACGACGTCGCCCTCCTTGACATCAACAACGACGGCCTCGTCGACATCCTGAGCGGAAAATGCGCGGGCTACGACGTCATCATGTCCAACAACTGTGACCTCGTGGCGGGTTCGGCCGACTTCGACCTCGACGGCATTCCCGACGCGTGCGACGTGTGTCCCACCAACCCAAGCCCCGATTGCACCGAACCCGTCGACTACCCCGTGGTCGCCACGGACCACAGCATGGCGCGCCAGTGGAACGAAATGCTCCTCGAAAGCATCCGAGGCGACTTCGCCCGCCCGACAGTTCACGCCCGCAACTTGTGGCACAGCTCCATGCTCATGTGGGACGCCTGGGCCATCATGGAACCGACCGCTTGCCCGGCATTCTTGGGGCAGGACTACGCTGGTTTTGACGCCGGTTTTGACGGGTTCACGCCCGCCTCGGACATCGCAACGGCGCGTGACGAAGCCATTGCCTACGGGATGTACCGCCTGTTGACGCATCGATTCGCGAGCGCCCCGCAAGCATCGAACCTCAGCACGGGCTACGACGTGCACATGGCGACACTCGGCTACGACATCGCATTCACCAGCGCCGACTACAGCACTGGGGATGGACGTGCCCTGGGCAACTACTTGGCGGAGCAGCTGATTGCGTTTGGGCTTCAAGACGGGGCGAACGAACAGAACGACTACGCCAACACTTCGTACACCCCGGTGAACCCCGCGCTCATCGTGGATTTGCCGGGGAACGAAACGGTGGTGGACATGAACCGCTGGCAGCCGCTGACCCTGGATCTGTTCATCGACCAAAGCGGCAACGCCATCCCCGGCGAGACTCCTCCCTTCCTGTCTCCAGAGTGGGGACAGGTGACTTCATGGGCCCTCAACGACGCCGACCTGACGACCTACACACGGGACGGTTTCGAATACAAGGTGTACCACGACCCGGGGCAGCCCGCGCTTCATGCGGCCGACGGCTCGGGAACCTCCGACATTTATGTGGACGGTCACAGCATGGTGGCGCTTTGGTCCGGCATGCTCGACCCCACCGACGGCGTCATGTGGGACATCAGCCCCGCCTCGATCGGCAACCGCTCGAACTACCCCACCACGCTTGAGACGTACGCCTCGCTGTACGACGCAACGAACGGAGGCTCTCCAAGCCCAGGTCACAGCGTGAATCCCACGACGGGTGCGGCCTACGCCCCCAACATGGTGCCTCGCGGCGACTACGCGCGGGTGTTGGCTGAATTTTGGGCGGACGGCCCCGATTCGGAAACGCCACCTGGGCACTGGTTCACCATCCTCAACTACGTGAACGACCACCCCCAACTCGTCAAGCAATTTCAAGGCCAAGGAGACGTCCTCTCCGACCTTGAATGGGACGTCAAGTCTTACCTCGCTCTTGGATCGGCGATGCACGACTGCGCGATTTCCGCTTGGGGTGTCAAGGGCTGGTACGACACGTCTCGACCCATCACGGCGATTCGCGGCATGGCGGAACTTGGTCAGAGCACCGACCCGGCCGCAGCCAACTACCACCCCGGAGGACTCCCCCTTGTAGCAGGTTCCATCGAAACAGTCGAAGCGGGTGATCCGCTGGCAGGCCCGGGGGGAGAAAACGTGGGCAAGATCAAGTTGTGGGCATGGAAAGGAAGTTCCGCCATCAACAACGTCGACACGGAGTTTGCAGGCGTAGGATGGGTGTTGGGCGAATCGTGGGAGCCGTACCAGCGCCCCTCTTTCGTCAGCCCCAATTTCGCGGGCTACGTCAGCGGTCACAGCACGTTCTCACGTGCCGCGGCGGAAGTCCTGACCGCATTCACTGGGGACGCATATTTCCCAGGGGGCATGGGCACCTTCTTGGCTCCGGCCAACGAATTTCTCGTGTTCGAAGACGGTCCGAGCGTGGACGTAGAGCTCCAATGGGCGACGTACCGCGACGCTTCGGACGAATGCAGCTTGTCCCGCATTTATGGCGGCATCCACCCCTATTTCGACGACGTGCCAGGCCGTTTGATGGGCATCGAAATTGGGCTGGACGCATTCGACCGTGCTGCGACGTTTTTCGGGGACGGCGTGGCGGACATCGCGTGCGACACGGATCCCGGAAACGCTTGTCCGGGCGACCTGGACTCCGACGGGTTCATCGTGATTGGCGACGTGCTGCTCTTGCTGGGCGATTTCGGTTGCACAGCCAACTGCAACGCCGACGTGAACGGCGACGGCACGGTCACGGTTCAAGACCTCTTGGACGGCATCTTGGCCAACTTTGGTACGGCCTGCCCCTGATCCGCACAGACCTGCTCAGGCGAACGCCACGTCGAGGGCCTCGATGAAGGCCTGCGCCGCGCGATCGAGGTCGGCGTCGGTGTGAGCCGCGGAGACGAATCCCACTTCGTAGCCGGAGGGACCGAGGTAGATGCCGCGTTCGAGCAAAGCCGCGTGCAGCGTGCTGAAGTAGGCCATGCTGTCGGAATCGATTTGGTCGCTCCGGCGAATGTGAATCGCGTCGGAGAAGGCGAGCCAGAAGATGCTGCCTCGACGGAAAATGTTGAAGCTGTACCCCTGCGCCTTGGCGTGGGCCACCACCGGGTCGACCAGGCGTGCGGCCTTGCGGTCGAGGGCTTCGTAAAAGCCGGGCTTCAAGCACTCGGAAAGCTGGGCGACGCCGGCCGCCATGGCGACGGGGTTGCCGCTGAGCGTGCCAGCCTGGTACACCGGACCCGTCGGGGCGATGTGGCGCATGACCTCTTCGCTGGCCGCGTATGCTCCCACCGGAAGGCCGCCGCCGATGATTTTCCCAAACGCCAGCACGTCCGGCTGGATGTCGTACAGGCCTGCCGCGCCTTCGAAGCCCACGCGGAAACCGCTGATGACCTCGTCGAACAGAAGCAAGATGCCCTCTCGGGTGCAGATGCGGCGCACTTCGCGGAGGAATTCGGGGTCCTGAATCAGGAGTCCGTTGTTGGCGGGGATGGGTTCGATGGCGACCACCGCGATTTGGCCTTTGTACGTGGCGACGCACCCTTCGAGCGCATCGAGGTCGTTGAGTGGGAGGACCAGGGTTTCGCGGGCGTAAGCTTCAGGCACGCCCGCGGACGAGGAGGTGCCGAGGGTGGCGAGGCCGCTTCCCGCCTTGACGAGGAGGGCGTCGGCGTGGCCGTGGTAGCATCCGTCGAACTTGATGATTTTGTCGCGTCCTGTGACGCCACGCGCCAAGCGGATGGCCGACATGGCAGCTTCGGTCCCGGACGAAACGAAGCGGATGCGCTCGGCGTAACGGTGGTTGGACAGGATGAGTTCGCCCAGTTCGTTCTCGAGGCGAGTGGGCGTTCCGAAGGACGTGCCGTTCGACAGCGTAGCCGTAACCCGCTCCACGACCGCGGGATGTGCGTGGCCAAGAATGAGCGGCCCCCACGAGCAACAAAAGTCGATGAACTCGTTGCCGTCGGCGTCCCAAATGTGGGCCCCGGCCCCACGGTCTACAAACAACGGGGTGCCCCCCACCGACTGAAACGCGCGTACCGGTGAGTTCACGCCACCCGGAAACAGGCTTTGGGCCTTCTCAAACAAGGCCGCTGAAGAGGATCGTTGGAGGGATGTTGCCATTTGGTTGCGAAATTAGCCCAGCATGAACGAGCATCCCACCCTTGAAGCGGCCCGCGATTTGGACCTTGCGGACCCCCTCAGCCGATTCCGCGACCGCTTCCACATCCCGCAGCACAACGGGCGTGACACGATGTACTTCACCGGCAACAGCCTCGGTCTTCAGCCAAAGGCCGCCGCTGAAGCCCTTCAAGTGGAACTTGAAGATTGGGCTGCGTGGGGGGTGGAAGGCCACTTCCAAGGACGAAACCCGTGGGTCAGCTACCACGAACGATTTGTGGACGGCCTTTGCCATTTGACGGGCGCCCTGCCGCACGAAGTGGTCGCCATGAACGGCCTTACAGTCAACCTTCATTTGTTGCTCGTCAGTTTCTACCAACCTCAGGGGGCGAGGCGAAAATTGTTGTGCGAAGCAAAGGCCTTTCCGAGCGACCGATACGCTTTGTGCAGCCAAATCCGACTTCACGGAGGCAACCCCGACACGGACTTGATTGAGGTGGCGCCGCGGGAGGGCGAACACCTGCTCCGAAAGGAAGACGTCCTTGCGGCCATTGCCGAGGCCGGTGAGGAGTTGGCCACCGTGATGATGGGAGGGGTGAACTACTACACCGGGCAACTTCACGACATGCAAGCCATTGCTGAAGCGGCACACAATGTGGGCGCGTCGTGCGGGTTTGACCTGGCGCACGCGATGGGCAACGTGCCGCTTGGGCTC
>Ga0181568_10001789_pt1 | contig 19561 bp, 15 predicted proteins | sample 101ome_20_FD_133758 | JGI IMG/M metagenome (GOLD analysis project Ga0181568, IMG submission 133758) | Coastal salt marsh microbial communities from the Groves Creek Marsh, Skidaway Island, Georgia - 101404AT metaG (megahit assembly) | ecosystem: Environmental > Aquatic > Marine > Intertidal...
AGTTTAATACATTTAAGTTCTTGTATTCATCAGGCATAAACCATTCACTTTGGCATACACCGTCAAAAGTCTTTTGATCTACATCTAATGGAATATACTTTTGCAGTTTAGGAAGACCTTGTTCTTCCATGGCCACATTAAACTTGTCTACTTCATCTGTAGGGTTACATAATACCACGTGACATTTATCAATATTTCCACTATAGATCATATTGATAAGATCGCGATTAGAGAATCGTGGTATTCCTAAGTCATCTGTTTTCATTAGCATACATGTATTTTACGACACATTGATTAATCCGTCAAGCGGATTTTCTCCCTGTTCTTCTTGTTGTTTTCTTCGAGCTGCTGCTCTACGTTCTTCAAGTTCGAGAGTATAAGAATCTATAGCCAACAGTATTTGTTGTCTTACTTCAGGATTGTCTGCAATAAAGTAATATCTGTTTAGTTGAAATAACTTTTCTTCCACTTGTGGATCAGTTAAATGTGATAAATCAGTTATACCTGGATGGATCATGCTGCACTAAATAGTCCTACGTATTCTAAGTAAACATCAACTCCGCCATTGATTGTCCATGCTTTAACAATAACTGCATCTGATGTAGTTGTTGAAACATTGACTACACTGCCAGTCCATGCTGCATTACCGTCTGTAAACAAGTTACTTGGAGCACTAGATGGATTTAAACCAGCAAATGTGACGCCGTGTGCTGCTGCACCATTTCCTTGTAAGTGAATATAAATTTCACCTTTTTTACCAATGTTAGGAAAGCCAGAAACAGTAACAGTAATATTAGTGTCGATAAGATTAATTTTAAAATAGTTTGCAGTTGCATGTGAAACAGTTCTATCAGCATCGCCAATAATACTTGCATTAGTTTCTACAGTATATGCTAAAAGATTAGCATTTGTAAGAGTGTTGTTGCTCATATCACTATCAACATCAGTTCTTACAGTATTATCCTGTAGATCTTCTATTTCAGTTTTTGCTTCTGTAAAGTTTGTTTTAATAATGTTAAAATTATCACGAAATCCTTGGCTGTTGTTGTCAACGCCTGCTACCGGATATTGATCGTCTATAGTTTCACTAATAATATTACTAGCCATGTTTGCTTCCTTATCTCATATGTATTTATGTTCGATTACATGTTAAACTTATAGTTTCCGAATAGCAAATATTGCTCGCTATTACTTTCATCCGTACTTTCAACAATGTATCTGTCAATTTCATAGTTTATTTGTTTGAAATCAAATTCACTATTTTCAATATTTTCTTTTACTAGCTGTGCTGTTCCTGGTTTACAATAACACAACGGTATAGCAGCAACATAATCAATTTCAGCAATGCTACCGTCTTGTGCTGTTCTCATCCACAGTGGTAAGAATAATCTTTCATCAGCACCTATTTCTGATATACGTTTACGCATGTTTGAAATATTACTTATATATCGAACTAGATCTTTGCTTTGACTTGCTAACAATGCATTACTATCTGCTGTGATTACTCTGCTGTTTGGTCTAAATCTAAATGGATCTGTCGTTGACGAAGTACCGCTAGATGCAATAGGTCTTACTACAACAACATTTCCGTTTCTGTCTAGCAATTCTATTTGTCCAAATGTATCAACACTAATAGTTCCGTTGTTTCTTGTAACAATACTTATTTTAGCACCGCTTTCAAGTAATGGTGCAGCATCGTTGTCTCTTCTACCAATTGAATAACTAGAGTTAGCAACTTCAACCTTTGTATTATCATCTAAAATTTCTATCTTAACTTGGTTAGCTAAAATAGGTTCGTGTGTTACAATTCTTGTTTCAAGTTTATTTTGCTTGCCTTTTTCAGGCTCTTGTGGATCAACAACTTCAATATAAACAACTTCGTATATTGCATCAGTAGTTCCTGGCTGCACTGCCTGTGCAATTTTTAAATCACCAAAACGGAATTTTTTACGTTTGTGATTTTTAGCAACTGCTGCTGCAAAGTCGTGTATACTTTTTTGTTCTATACCTGCATATACTAGTGTTTTTAGATCTTTTTGTAATCCAAAGTTTTCATCGTATGGACGATATATGTAATTAGGGGTAAAAATATCAATATCGTTTATAAAGTTTTCAAATACTTGACGTTGGCTTACAGGCAAGAACGGTTTCATATACACGTTTGTATATTCTTTTTGATCAACATCTACAACATTCAATGTAAATTCACGTATTCTTGCACTGTATCCAAATCTGTCTCTAACCAATACTTTGAATTTGTATGCTCTATCTATAGTAGTTGTGCCACCGTCAAAAGTCGTTGCTTGTGTTAACGCTTCCCAGTAATCAGTTGCAGTGCTTGGTGTTAACAAAATATTTGACAAGTGTGCCTGTAAACATATGTAAAGAGAATCAGCATATGTTATAACATCTCCTGCAAAATATTCTGCACCACTATCCCAAATAGTAGTACCTTGGTCAATATCGGTTAATCCTAAATTACCATCTTTTGAAAATTGATTAACTTTACCTACAATTTCTCCATCACGTTTTAATGTTAATCCGTTTGGCAATCTGCCGCCAATCAAATCAAAACGTAATGTACTATCTTCAAGTGTGCTAGTTGCTTCTAACTTTAAATAACTTGTTCTGTTTGCTGTTATTGATGGTAATACAGGATCAGTAATCCAGTTTATAGTACTGTCAACTTCACCTAATATATCAATACTAAATGTTTTTGGAGAACTGATAATTTCATTGTTAGCAACACTAAGTTTTTGTGTAAACACTGTTCCTCTTGACACAGCCATAATAAATTGTCTGCCAATGTTTGCAGTTGATTGATATGGATTATCAATAGTAACTCTCCAACATTCTGTATAACGTCTATTAACTGTACCTCTGTATGCTAATACTTCGCTGCTGTCGCTGGTATGGAATGCTTGAGTAATATAGTTTTTGTTTAGTGTATTTGCTGATTCTTGTACTCTTATTTCTACAGTTTGAGAATCTAACAACGTAATTTTGTATGAACTCCAACTTGTAAATCCTGGAAATAGTGTAACTAGATATCTGCCAATTGCATCTTCAAACGTTTCTCCAGGCACAGGTGTTATTCCTGCTTCATCATAGTTAAATTCTAATGTAGCAGCACCTTGTGCTTTAATAGTCCAAACAATGTATTTTTGAATTGCTTGAATCTTATATCTGTTTGAATCTGAAAAAATAACGTCTTTGTTATCCCAATATGCTCTGTGATACGGATCCGCCAAACTTTCGTAATCTACAAACCATTCTAAATCATTTAAACTAACATTTTCAATAAGTGTTAATGGTGGTGCTTGATAAGTTGCTTCAAGCGGTCTATCAAACGTAATTGTATCATACTCTATGTTGTCTCCGTTTACACTTTCAACTTTGTATGGAACATTTTCAACGGTTACTGTTTGACTTACCAATGCTTCTAAGTCACTGATTCCGTCACTGGTATCTCTAGGCAACTTGTTAACTTTAATAGTTGTTTTGCCAGCAAGTGTATCTTCATACAAGTTTGCAGCAACTTCGACTATATCCAAGTCTGATTCGCCTCTTAGTGCTTCTACAGTAAATCTATAACGTCTTGTAACTGCTGGCTGATAAGGAATAATACCTGCTAGTTCTCCTGTGACACTATCTAAAACCAATCCTGGAGGTAACTCACTTGGAGTACCATCATCGTTAACATCTTTTAATACATAACTAATAGTTCCTAATAATGTATTAGGATCATATACATCTAAGTATACTGTTTGATAATTGTTTGCTCTGCGTTGCCCTAAATATCCTGGTGTTATCCAAACAGGCTTTCTCAGATAAGTATTATCTGCTGTAAATATACCTGTACCTGCTTGCATAACTGTGTTATCTGCACGTAGAAAATCATCACCAACAACATATATTCTAAAATCTCTTTTGCTTTCGCTTACATCATCTGCAACTGTAACTGTAAAATTAAAGTATCTGTTTAATTTTTTAGGCTGACGTGTTGTATTATAATAACCGTAGTATTGACTATCAAACAAATAGCTATCATAACCATCATTGTCAACTACTCTATAATCAAGAGGTGTTGTATCAAACGTTGAGTTGTCGTATCCAGGAATATCATACTTATCTAGTGCTAGTATTGGTTCAACAATTCCACTGATTTTGCCAGAGCTGCTTAATGTTAATCCTGGAGGTAATTCACCATCTCCGTCTGCAATAAAATATTCAAGTTTGCCGCCTGCAATTAAATCAGTATCACTGGCTTCAAGTTGATAATCAACAAAGTCATTGTCTAGTATAAAAAATACATTGCTTTGACTACTTGGAGCAGTATTTCTAAATTCGTAGTATAATGATTCCCATTGTCCTTCTGCTTCGATATAAATCAAAAAGTTAAGTTTAAAATCATTGTTATATGTTTGAATCCATATTTGTCTATCCTGCGGATCTAGCGGAGCAGTAAATTGAATATCGTATTCTTGAGGTATCCACTGCAAACTTTCAGGATCATAATTGCGAATTTCTAAATCCAAACCGTTGATCAAATTATTAGTATTAAGCCAGAAGTTATATTTTGATGGGTTTGGGGTAGTATTTGTTACAATCATTGTAGTTGATTGTCCAAGTTGATCTTTCAACGCACTACTGGTCATTTTATACCAGATGCCGCTCTTTTTAAACCAGTATTGTCCAGTTTCTAAATTAAATGCATAGTCACCATCATTGCCTTCTGAACGACTAGGAATACCTTCGTATATGTCTACCGAAGTTCTAGTCCATTGTAATCCGTCACTGACAAATATATCAAAATTACTACCGTTGATATATAGCCAATAGTTTCTTAAATCTCTACCACCAATATTAAGTAATCCTTCAGGCGTTATCCATTTAGGTTCGTCTGCTCCGATTACTTCTATTGTGAAAGTTCTATCTGTAATTCCTGTTGTATTTGTTGCTCTTAGTGTAAATTCGTATTCTGTTGTTCTGTTTACCTCAAAAGGAACTCCGGTAATCTGTAAATCTTCTATACGTAGACCAGGAGGCATTGTTCCAGCAATAACAGAAATAGTAGTTTCGCCATCATCTGTTATTGGTAAGTTAATTTGATAATCAACTCTTTCGTTTAATGAAGCTAATTGTGTACCACTACGTTCAGTCCATGCCGGGTATGCCATTTTTATTCCTTATACAAACGTTCCAAAATCAATGTTATCTACTTCTGGGTCAGTGAATGTTCCTAAGTCGACATCATTCTGATTAACAATCCAATCAATAATACTAGTACGATTACCAATAATTTGACCAAAATCCCAACCTGATATTCTTCCTAATGCATCAAAGTCGATATCATTGATATTACCAACATTTACAATGTCATTACCTTGTGCATCTAGTGTTGCACTTATTCTTGGTGCTGATTCTCTATACAATTGACTATCAACTGTAATTTGGTATAAATCTATTTCAGGATTTGCTTGAAATGAAATGTAAGCACCTTGAGTTCCTACTATAGTAGTAAATTTGTCTGCAGGAACAATCAGTGATCCTACACCGTCTGTATATTGTACACGAGATTGTTTTGAATAAAACATTAACTGATCACGTACTGGATCATATTCAATGCTCATTGAGTCCATGTAATCAGGATGGACCCCTAGTTTATAAAAAGATAGTGTATTGTCTGCTAATTCTTTGAATACACCAACACCGTATTCGCCTACGTTTTCTGCATTTGTTGCTGCACCTGTAATTTCTCCAGCAGTAATTGAATCAAAGTTTTGATTGATTTTAATAAATGCTTCGCGAAGATCATCACCTGTGCCGTCGTTGGCAACTAAACCTACATTAATTTCTTGGAATGCCATCTTATTCTCCGTTTTATATATTTATCCTATAAACAGATATAATATATTACGAAGTATTAGTTTAGATCAATCCAGCTGCCGCCGTAGTAAAGTTGTACTTTATTAGTTGATACGTTTATGATTAATTCACCAACATATGGATTTGTTATAGCGTTTCTTTGTGTGCTAGTTAATCTTGGAATAACCAATCCTCTAGGAGCATTAGTTCCGCCTAGATATAACCATTCGTCAGCTGTACCAACACCTGACATGTTTTGAACCAGTATTGCTGCTGTATCGCCAATAAACGCAAAATCACCTGTTGCTGTACCCGTAGATGGTAAACTAATATTGTATGGCAATCCAATCCAACTACTGTTATTAGAAATATCAACTTTGCCAGGAGCATTAATTTCAATTCCTCCCGATGCAACTGATACTACTTGGTTGTTAAATGTCATGCCACCTAATGTACCTGTAGCACCTGATACAGAACCATTTGTTGTACTAATATTACCATTTGTAGAAGTTAAGTTTCCACTCATACCAATATTAAGTACATCAATACTAGATAAGTCATGAGGTCCAGCACCAGTTAATGTTAGGCCGCCAACACTGATATTGTTGATAGTAGTTCCGTTAACATTAGTAACATCGTCTAAACTTACACCTGCTTTTGCATCTGCTATTGTAATGAAGTTTAATACACCATTGTCAAATGCAATTTCACCAGTTAAGTTATTATAAGAAATACCGCTGCCGCCACTTAGAGATGTTAGTTTAATAAATCCATCTGAGGTAACTGCCGCTAGTGTTGTATAGTTTGAATCGTTGATTAGATCGCTGATATTGCCACCAACTTGTACAGCATTTGGTGGTGTATATGTAAACTCACCTGTGCCGTCATCGTAAGTTAAACTACCTTGTCCGCTTTTTGGATTTTGTGTTACACTAAAATCAGTTAATGCAATACCACCAACAGGAGCAGCTGGGTAATAGTTACCAGCACCATCAAGTGTTAATACATGTCCTTCTGTTTGTGGTAATGCATCGCCTACAACATCATTTAAATCATAAATGCTTTGTACACCTGATATGTCTGGTTTATTTCTAATAAATGCAGCACTACCTGTATCTGCTTCATTCCAATCTGATTGTACTTGTATGCTACTTAATGCTTCACCGTCTACGGTAAAATTGGCAGCATCTACTGTTCCTGTAATATTAGCATTTCCAAATCCGACAAAATTTCCAAGTGCAAAAATATTTGTTCCAGTAACACTAGTAGTAACTTCTAATCTGTTACCAGTAATATCTCCACCAAACGTACCATTGTTTGCTGTTAAATTACCAGTTAAATCAATGTTTGCAACATTAACAATGGTACCATTTTGTAAATTTAAATTGTCTCCATTAGGTAATTCCTTGATTTGGTTTGTACCTGCTGTGTCTAATATTAGTGGAAATCTATCTGCCATTTTAAAATCCTATTGTTTAGTATATTTATCGTATGCATTAAAGTGCTGCAATCCTTGTTTGGAAATCAGTAAAATCTATACTTGCTGCAACTACAGCTTGCAAGTCACTAATTTTCATATATCCAGGAATAGTGCCGTTAACAGCATCTACTAGTAATGTACTATCATCAGCAAACACACTACCAACAACATCTCCAATAATACTTGTTGTAATGTTACCATCTTCCAATGCTGTTATTTTACCATATACTTCTGTAAAATTATCGTTGATTTTTATCATTGCATCGCGGAGAGGATCGCCCCCTCCGCTGTTTGCACTTGCACCTGTTTCTATTATTTTTTGTGCCATTATACTCTCCCTACCACTACTTCAACAATGCCTCTGTCGTCACTGTCTTTGGTTGTAACTGCTTTACCAATTACTGTACCAATGCTAGGATTGTTATTGACTATAGCATATCCTGGTACTGCACTGGTTACAAGCATATCGCCTTTTTGTACTCGACCAATTACTTTACACGGTACACGCCCTTGTAGTGCAACACCAACTACATGTTCGCCTTCTAAAGCACTGTTCATCAAGTGTGCAGGATTTGTAGTTACAACACCAGCAACTCTATGATCGCCTTTGCTTGCACATACTGTAACTTCTTCTGCACCACCAAATACTAGAACTGTACCTGGTTCGTAATCTGCATCACCTAAATAGTTTTCTGCAAGGTCAGCGTAGCGAGCATTTGTAGCAGTACCATTAAATACTTCTGCCCAAACAGTATTGTATCTATTCAAGCTACCACCTATGCTTACGTTGTTATTGCCTGCGGAAGTACCACTTGTGTTTGCAGGACCAGTAATATTACCTGTGTGGTTAATAGTAGTAATTCCTGTTAGAGCAGTAATAGTTCCACCTAGTGAAACTGCTGTGCTACCAATTGTAATACTACTATTAGCAAGTTCGGTATTGCTAATTTCGCCGTTAGCAAGTGTAACAGTTTTGCCACTTAAATCCAGTGTGTTGTTAAGTTCTGTTGCACTAACACCTTGTGCTTTGATACCAACCCATCCGTCTGTGATTTCAAAGTTAGCACTATCAAAACTTGCTAAACCGCTTGCAGCTTGCTTTTGTGCTGCTGTACCAGTTGGTGCTGCTGCACTAGTTGATGCGAGTGTCATGGCCAACTTGCTTTGATCGATAGCAGCACTCGAACTTACATCACCGTTAACAATAGAACCTGCTGTAATAGCACTTGTAATAGTGTTAGCACTTGATCTAGTTAATGTAACATCTCCACTAATAGTGCCATCTTCCCACGTAGTACCATTCCAAATTAGTATGTCACTGGTTGCTAAACTGACCGATATAGCAGTATCTAACAACTCGCTCAGTTCGTCATATGCTTGAACTTGTGTATCGACATAGTTTTTGTTTGCAGCTTCTAGTCCTGATGTTGGAGTAGCAACGTTTTGAATCTTGAAGTTGTTCAAGTTCATGTTGCCTTCCATTGGTGTTTGATCCGAACCAGGTCCGCCTAAACTCATTACACCTGGGCCAATTCTACTGCCGCCAACACTTTGACCATCTTTATCAAAGCCTAATCTGAAAGCAAGATAATTGTCTACTGCTGTTTGTGTCGGTACTGCATCACCTTTTGGATCTGAGAAGGTGTCATCGTTTGAGAACTCGTTAACACGTACACCACGTTTGAAACCAATACCGTCAATGTTTGTAAGAACAAGTGCAGCGTTAAATGTAACACTACCTGTACCTTGGTCAACTGTAAAGAAGCGTCCTACACGGAAGAAACCATCTTGGTCTGTCATAACAGTAAACACACGCCCTCTTGTACGTTCTTGTACTTGAGCAGCACTTCTATTACCTGTACTGTCGATAGCATCGTTTGTGCTTACTGGATCACTTACAGGTGAACCAAAAATACGTTCTGGGTAGTTAGCACTATTGTAACCACCAGTACCGATATCAAGCATATCGTGTCCTGTTGCACGACATGTTGAAATGTTAACAGTAATCTGTGCTTCTTCTGTAGAGTTCAAACCACCTTTTAAACTGATGCCTTGAGCACTATCGAGTGATGCTGCAATACCACTTGCTGTTGCTGGATAGTTAACATCTGTGCCTGCAATATCAGCAATTTCAATTACACCAAACTCAATGTCTGCACCTGCTGCTGGATAATATGTGTATTCTGAGTAACCTGTAATTAGATGAGTTTTACCACCCCATGTAAATACCATTTCGGCACCTTCTACACGAGCTCTGTCTGTTGCATCAAGTTTGCTTATTGCAATAAATCTATCTCCAACAGTGTATCCTAGTGTTTTTGCACTTGGCGTACCAGCAGTGATAATATCAGTAAACCCTGGGTTAACATCAATGCGTGGTGTTGTTGGGGAAGTTACACTTACTAGTGTTTCTGTAATAGCAGCATCAACAATATCTTGTTCAACTAGCATATCAACATAACGGAAGTTAGCATCAAATGTAATAACACTTTGATTATTAGCTACTGCATATCCATCTGTGATTGTTGTTGTAAAGCCGATAGTTCTATATGTAAATTCATCTGTGTCGTCTACAAACTCAACTGCTGTACTTGGACGAGTTGGCAAACTTGTAACACCATCAAATACAAAGTTTTGTTTGTGTCTAATTACCAATGGAGTATCATGCAATGTTACTTCTTGCAAGCCATTTTCTGCTGTGCCTTCGATACCAGTACCAAAGTTAAATCTCCAAACTTGTCCGTTTAGTACAGGAGTACTGTCATCATACGCTGCTGTTGGAGTACCACTGATGCTTAGTTCTGTTGGAACACCTGAGCTCACTGCATCAACTGCTATAGTCAGGTCGTTACCTCCATCTGCACCACCTAAATCAGCACCACTAATAGTAACTGTACTAGATGTTGTATAGCTAGTACCACCTTCAAAGTCTACAATTACGTAACCATCTGTTCTGTTTTTAGCAACTGTTACAATAAGACCAGTACCACCGCCTGAAGTTGATTTAAATGCTACAGCATCACCAATTTCATAGCTATTGAAGATAAAGTTTTTACCTCCAAGTTTTGCCAGTGAAGCATTGGTTAGTTCATATGGTTGATACAAGCCTGTGTCATGTAGTATTTCAACTTCTGATACGTTGTTTGGTAATCCATCAAGGTCGTATGCGTACAAGAACAAGTCTGCTACATCTGCACTAGTGCTCAATGTTTCAAATGCACTTGGAGTACCTAATGCCGTTGCACCGCCATCTGCGGTCACTGCATTACTAGTATCAAATGTACCAGTAACATCTGTTAAGTATACAACAGTATCACCATCTGCTTTGAAACTAATAGTACCTGTTGCACCTGTTGTTGCTTGAGTTATTACATCACCGATATTTGCACCTGCAGGTACAGCACTAGCAAATGTTAGTCTGTGACTTGCTTGCCATGCTTTACCAGCAAATGCCATTTTAGCATTTAGTGTAACATCTGTGCTACGTTCATCTGGATCTGAACCTTCTGCAACTAGACCGTAGAAACCATAACTGTTGTTACCAGCAATACTACGAATCTGTGAACCTGATCCTGCTAGGTAACCTGTGTGACAGTAGTATGTAAACATACTAACAAGTTCTGCTAGTGCGTTGTTGATACAAATGGTACCAAAGCCTAAATCGTTAACTTGTGTAAAGTCGTTTGCAAGCATCGAGCGGTTACCACCACTCTGTATAAAGATATCACCTGTTCTATTAAATCCATTAGTAACAGGGTCATCTGTTGGTACACCAGTACCTGAACTCCAGCCGCCACCTGCTGCAACTGTTTCGGCAAACCCGCCACTGCTGTAAGTATTGTACAGTGTGCTATCTTCGCTGTCTAGCGAGAAGTTAAGAGTATCTATAACTGTAACAGTAAATGTTCTACCATTAAGTTCTGTCATGCCGCTAACACTAGTAATAGTTACAGTGTCGCCTGTTGTAAATCCGTGTACGTCACCAGTTGTAACTACTGCTGGGTTTGCATTAGTAATGTTTGTAATGTTTCTTGTTACACTACCTGATGCATTACTTGTTTCATCAAGAATAAGTCTTGCTGTACCTGTAGTTTGGTCATAGTTTGTAATGGTATTAACTTGGTATCTAGAGCCGCCAACCCAGAACGGGAACGGAGTAGGAGGTCTGCGTACAAACAAACCTTGTCCTGCTGGTGATTCTACATCAAGTGTAAACGGATCAACTATGTTTGTAATAGTTACAGGCATGTTACCTGCATAGCCGTCTACAAACTGTCCACCAGCAAAACTACGCTCTGTGACTTTTGATTGCGAGAAACTTGAACCGGTTTGGCAATATGGAGATCTTGTTAGAATTTGACCTTCTGGGTCAAGTACCATCATAAAGCCGCCTTGCTGCTGTACTGTAATGTTACGTACAATAGTACCATCATTACACAAGAACACATCCATTTTGTTGTTTTCTAACGGCGGGTTATAACTTGCATCAAATGCAAATACCACACAATCAACCAATGCATCCAAGTTTGTTTGGGCATTTGTTTCTGCTGTATAGGTTTGTTCAATAATTTGATCCACAGAACCAAGAGCAGTAAATCCTGTGTTTGCTATTACATCTGCTGCAATAGTTTTAATATATGCAATAGCATCAGCTGTTTCGGCTTTCTGTGAGTCTGGAATACGTTGTACTCTACCTCTGAAGTATGCACCTTGTGCTGTTAGTGACTTTTCTCTACCGCCAGTTTTCAAGTCTGATACTAATGCATCAACAATAAGTCCGGTGTCTCTGCGACAAGTTGCTTCACTATAAGTTAGTGTTGGATATGTAGCATTGATATATTGTATTACTTCTTCTACAATAAATGATCTGTTTAATTCAACTAGTCTAGCAGCATCACTAAATCCGCCAGGGTTAGTTGCACCGTCAGTGCCTACGTTAACAGGAATACTTGGATCAGTTACGTAATGATAACCATACTTACCCTGCTTGTCTGTGATTGGGTGTCTTGAATGATATCCACCACCTACGTCGGATACTGAGAATATAATGTCTGCTGCTGCACCACTACCGCCAACAATTTCATCAGGTATAGTAATTTGTTCATCTAAAATAAATCCATCGCCGCCGTCTTGTACAGTAATAGTAACTGCACCTGCACCGTCGATAACTACTTCAAATATAGCATTTGTACCATGTCCGTCTGTGAGATAGTTTCCTGTTGTAACTGTGTATGTGCCTGTTACTCTAGCTGCATCAGCTGCAACACCTGAAAAATCAATGTCTGTTATAGGCGAATACGCAGTTATCAACCCATCGATAATAATATCTCTATAGAAATATGTGTTTGCCCATGGTGATTGAGATACACCTTTTTTCGGACGTACAACAACTCGTCTAAATTCGTCACCCTTAATACTTACGTTTTCAGGAAGTTTAATTGGCAAGTGTTCTTCGTAAATACCTGTTTCAACACGCACTGTGATTTGATTGCTGCGTGTTAAGTTACCAAAAGATAGTTCTTCACCTGCAACAAACTCAATCGGTTCGACTAAGTCAACTTCGATTCTATCTGTTGTACCTGTGCTTGCACGTTGGAAACTTGTGATAATACCTTTGGCACCTGATGTTTGACCAACAATTAATTTACCTTCACGCAAGTCTAAGTTACTTACTAGACCTTGGTCAACAGCACTAAAGCCTCCGTTGTAAATTTCAAATCTATAATTGCTACCTTGTGTTAATGTAACATCAATATCGTTGATTACATCAACAATGTCGTCAAATCTGTCATCGTAATAACCTGGGATGCTTGCATTGGTAATAGTACCTGCTGTAACTGCTGCATCCAGCAAGTCTGTGATCAAACGCTGTACTTCTCGTATACTAGCAATAGTTTGTGCTTTTTGTGCTGATTTAGCAATAGTCGAACTTGGACTTGCATTGTATCTTAGTCCTGCATATCTTGTTAGATAGTTAGCAGTAGCACCACTTTGTACATCAAGTTTGATTGCATCAAGAATTAATTTAACATCTCTAATACATAATTCTTCGTTGTATGAAAAGTCATACCATATGCTTGGTGTACCAACGGCAGCAATTTGTGCATCAATCCATGCAGTTGTATCGGCTGCGATACTTGTACGCAATGCTGAATCAAGCAAATTAAAATCTACTAGATACGCAAGACTTGCCCATGCTGTTTCTGGATATGTTAATGTAGGTGTAGTAACACCGTCACTGCTAACATAATCTATAATTTGTTGTACTAAATCACCTACATTAGATGCAACACCTGCTGTAGTTGCTGTACCTGATGTATCTTGTGCTTCGGAGTTACCTGCACTTGGAGTAACTGCAATCTCTTGTAGTACATCTTCTAGCACTAATTTCATATGGCCAAGTGCTGCTACTGTTCCGTCTTTTTCACCGTAACCATATTGTGCAACTGCACCGACAAAATATGCTTGTGCAGCATTCCATGTTTCCATGTTGCCGCCATATGTAACATCGTAGATTAAGTTGTCAATAATTAACCCAACATCTCTAGCACATTTTGCTTCGTTGTAATCATAGTCTGTGGTAAATGGAGGTGTTCCTGCTGCAACTTGTACGTTGATCCATGCTGTTGTTTCTGCAACAAGGAAGTCTTTGTTTGCAACTAGCTGATCTCTTGCTGCAAGAATATCAGGATTATAAGCATTATTAGTGCCTAGCAGTGGTGTAGGATATACATATGAATCAACTGCTTTTGTACCATTGGCAATAATATCTAATACTTCGTCCCAAAGAGCTGCTGCTCTTGCAATGGTAGTACCATTTGTAAGTGCATTTAATGTTAATGTTCTTGCTTGCTGTAATGCAAGAAGTGTTTGGTCTTTTTGGAAGTCTTGTACTGTGCTTGCTGACCCACTTAAATATCTTTTGGCAGCATTAATTGTTCTATAGTTACTGCCAAACAAGAAGTCGTAACGTATTGCTTCAAGTATTAGTTTTACGTCTCTTTGACATTTTGCGTCATCATATGTAAACCCTGCCCATATAGTAGGCGAGTAACTTGATGCTGCTTCTACATTATCTCTAATATAGGTTAACACACCTTCTTGTATATCTGATATGTTAAGGTCGACAATACCAGCTGCTACATCAGCATCTGTTACAGGTGTAATAAATCCAGAGTTAGTATCAACATAACTATTACCATCTGCATTACCATATGTTATAGTTTGGATATATGGACCAGGCTCATACGGTGTAGCATCAATAATACGTTCTGCTTGTTGCATTGCTGCACCGATCGTTCTATATGCATATGCAGGACCTCGACCTTCTTTGCCCGGAGGAGTATAAGTTTGATTATCGTCGCCGTCTGTGCTAACGTAAATGTTATTTGTAGTTGAGAAACTTTGTGTATCCACATACAACTTTGATACTGCTAACAGATCGTCACTGCCACGAGGTATACCACGTCCTGATAGTGGACTTGGATGATCTGCAAGGAATAAGTCATCAAGCATTGATCTGTTTTCAACACTACCTGCTCGTGTAATAACTTCACGTGCTTGCGGTGCTTGTGAACCAGTTGCACCCGATGGAACAGCTAGTGGGCCGATCATAGTATCGCCTGAGATGTTTACATAAGTATCATCTGCATAGCCTTTGGAAATTACTATGTTATCTGGAGTAATAGTGTCTGCACCACTATGAACTGAATTCCATTCATTTGTTAATGTATCAATATCATCGCCTGAACCGCGGTTTCTTAATGCTGCGTTAACTGTGTTACTGTAAGCCATAGCAGCTTCAGCACTAAGCGGAGCAGTTAAGTTTGGATCAGGGTCTGTGTTTATTTTAGCATCGTTGATAACAAGTTTGATTGTACCACTAGTATCAGGAAATGCTGGATCAGGATCTAAAAATTCAACAATTATACTGTTTACATTTGTTTTGACAGATCTGTCATTGCTGTTATCATCTCTATCTGATACAAATTTATAGAAACTAATACCAGTACCGTCAGTTTTAACAAGCGGAACACTAGTTTCATTTCCGACATATGTATCTGGTGTATCACTTAAACTAACAAAGCCTAACGCTCCACCTAATCCAAAAACTGCATAAAGTTCTTGAAAGTTTTCATTTACTTTTTTAAATGATTCGCGGATACTATCGCCTGTGCCGTCATTACCCTCGATACCGATATCAACTTCTTGTCTTGCCATTCTTTACTCCATAAAATGTGGTATGTCGTCGTAGAAGTTTACACTAACTCCACAACCGCAGCTACTTGCTGCATTTGGATTTTTAATTTCAAAATTTGATCCAACTAAACTATTAACGTAATCAATTTCTGAACCTGCTAAAAACATTACACTGTGAGAACCTACTACAAACATACCCATATCGCATTCTACACCAAAGTCATTTGGTCCGATATCATCTACTTGTGCTGTACCCCATTCGTATTCAAAGCCTGCACAACCTCCGCCCTTGATGTTAAGTGTAATTGCATAGCAATTGTTTTCTTGACAAAGTTTGCTGATTTGTACATTTGCTGCTGGTGTAACTTTAATAAGATCCATAATTGTTCCTCTCTTTAATATTTATCGTAAGTTTTTATAATCTTAATGTAAATACAGTATGTTATTAAAAGAATATACTGTAAAAACAAAACATGTTCGTAAAAGCAAATTAGGCTCAGAACATGAATATTTTAGACATAAAACTATAATACTATTTAGATGTGATAATTGCGACCAACAATTTGAGCGTGAACGTGGAAAAATGGATCCTAAACGTTTAAGTAACAATTACTTTCATGTATGCAGTAATTGCGATGCTAAACGCTTTGCTCAAAAACATGGTGTATCTAAAAGAAAAGTTTGGTCTTTGAGTGCTAGTAGTGATTTACCTATCGGTAAGCTCTAGTTTTTTACCCAATTCCCACCCCTGTCTTATTTTTCTTGTAGCAATTCTTGCACAAGATCTTGTATTATCACTTATTTCAATGTTTAGCTTATTAGCTATATTTTCGGCAATATCTAAATGTTGTAAAACAGTTGGATGTCTGTCGTGGTGTTCAACTTTTCCTTCCTTGAATATATAATTACCTTTGTATATATGATATAGATTATCGAGTGTAAAAAAATTATATTCTTCAAATGGATTTTTTATGTAACTCAAATAACATGCGGTTATGTTGTTTGCATCTAATATTTCTTTAACACTGTACATGTAGTTTTTGGTTTTTTCTAATTCAAAATTTGGATTATACCATTCTTTGATATTTTTCCATATGCGATTTGTTTTTGGATTATCGTAAACATTACCATTGCCAATCCAACCTGTGCGGCTTTTATAGTCAAACCGAGTAACGCTAGACCATTGTACAATGACAGCATCGTATTTGTTGAGTTTGTTGTTTCTTAAATCAGATAACAGTGAATAAAATATATATTCGTTGCCGCAACCGCTACGGCCTACATTTGTAACATTGTGATCTACAGAAAGTAGATCACTGTATGTTGGATAAAAATAACTTGTAAAACTACAACCGTAAGTTATTAATTTTGACGCCATATTGTATATGCACCATATGCAATAGCACCATATGCAATAAGTTTAGTTAGCGGAGAAAACAAAATGATTGCTGCTCCTGCTGCAACCATAAGCACTCCGTCAATTGTTGATCGCTCTGCTAAACGCTGTTCTATCCATTTTTTGATCATTTGATAATCTCCTAATTTTTTTATCTTGTTCAAGCACCATGCTTTCTAACTTACGTAGTTTTTCTTCTAGTGCTTGTACATATGCTTGAGTAGGAATGTGTTGCTCAACACCATCTTCGCCAAGCATAGTAAAACTATTAACTCCAGCACCTTTTAAGCCGCCTAGCACACGGTTAGGATTTTTATCTCTGATAATACCTTGTGGAGTTTTTGCTCCATACATTTTGCTCAAATAATTCATAATGTATTTATGCTGCCATTTGTTTTGACTCTTCGGTCATGCTATAAAGTTGTCCGCTGGCTAGATTTTTGCATTTTGCTTCTACCATAATATCAGCCCATTCCCAATGAGACAAGGCCCAAGCATTACAAGCGTCATTCCAACAGTAATCACTGTGTGCTCTTAGTTTGGCTTTTTTATATCCGGATTCAAGTAGTGTGTCCATGTCCGGTCGTACACTTGGGTCAAAGTTTGTGAGTACATCCTCACGGCTAAGACTGTAATGCATAGCAGGACGCTCGCCCCGCCAACTGTCGATAATACGTTTAATACGGTCGTCATCTGGTTCAATGTATTCTCCTGTTCTCACCCAATGATGGTGAATATCTAACACCAAAGCGAGATCGTCTGCAAGCTCAAGGCTGGCGTCGAGTCCCCAGGACATTTCGTCGTTCTCGATTGTAATAGTGTTTCTTGCTTCCGGCGTGAGACGTTTAAGGACGTTTTTGATACCGGCGGGACCTTGTCTGCCGCTGATGTGGACATTACACTTGAAATCTTGGAATTTCTTGCCGTAGCCCATCCACCGTAGTAAGTTGACATGGTATTCAAATTCATCTATGCTCCTTTCGACAATCTCGGGGTTATCGCTGGCGAGGACTGTAAACTGTCCCGGATGCATACTAAGTCTGACATCAAGGGCTCGTGCTGCATCGCCAACTTTTGCATATTCTCGTTCGCAGTACGCCACCACGTCAGGCTTAGACCAAAAATAACTCCAGCTAGACTCGGTAGCACATGGAAGCTGATTAGAGCCCAATCGTACCATCCGAAGTTCAGGAGGGAGAGATCCAACATATTCTACTAGCCTTTTTGCTGCGGCTGCGTTGTGTACCATAATGTCCCAGAGCCGCTCTTCTGCAACATCCTTGCTTTGTCTATTTAGCCAAGCAACTGTGGTACACTTTTCTGTAAGTGGACGTTGTAATTCTTCTAATACTTTTTTCTTTTGATTCTGATTTGGATGCATATATTTACATGCAAAGCCTATACGTTTAGTCATAACTGTGCCTTGTGTTGTTTTATTATAGTTTACATGATTTTTGTTAAATGTCAAGTCCAATGTTGTTGTACCCATTGATCCTTGCAATCTGCTGGATTAGGTTCGCCGTGGAATACTGCTATGCTTAGATCATTTGTAAGTTTAGGCGGTGCATCAAACTCAAAGTTGCGTCTGCCATTGGTTACACTTAGATCACGTTTATCACGTATTTCCCATTTGTAACTTTGTATCCAGCTATCAGGCCAGAACACATGATCTCTAACATTTTTAAACATCCAATCTTGGTCTCCTCTATTGCGACTAGTATGGTCTCGAGGATTATTTTTAAAGTTTTCCCAAAGATTTTGATATTTTCCTATAGGTGTACGAAACACACTGCTGTTCATTCTGTTCCAGTTACTTCTGAATTTTCTATTAAAATCTCTAATAATACAAAATTCACCTGGTTCGTATGAAAACAATTTATCTATGTTGTTACAAATGACTACATCAAGATCTAAAAACAGTAATGTTCCTTCTAGATCAAACTCGTTGCTAAACATATAAGGTTTATACCACCAACCTTGCATGTTTATGCTAGGCAATGGCAATATGTTTACATTGCTGTCTATGCCTTTGCGATCTTCCGTAAAACAAACGAATTCATGGTTAGTAGACAAATGCCTACTAACCATACTGTGTAATCGATTTACGTATTCAGGGCCGTACTTATTACCCCATTTTAAACAAGCTACGTAATTCATTATCCCTCATAGATTGCACTGTTTGCTCCATGCTCTGCACATTCCACTTCTACACACCAACAACGACCGTTTGTCATTTCTTGAACAAGATCGTTGGCAAACTTCCAAGCGTGATAAGCAAACTTTTCTACACCTACACCATCAAGGATAGTAAGTTCAGCAAGTCCTTTTGCTTCCAAGTCTTTGAATGTGTCCATGTGCGGATCTGTTACTGTTAGTACAACTTTATGATCAAAGTTATCTTCTAACCAAGCCTTCAGTGGTTTAAGTCCACCAAAGTCGACAACCCAATTTTTGTTGTCTAGTTCGTTTGCAGCAAATGTAAATTTAAACTGCAAACTATAACCATGCAGCAAACTACAATGTGAATGATCTGCATTAGGTTGTCTGAAGCAGGCACTTAGTCCAATGTTGTGCCCGTAAGTTTTAGTGCTGTAATAAGCCATATTTTACCTCGTTGG
>Ga0181568_10001795_pt1 | contig 19527 bp, 19 predicted proteins | sample 101ome_20_FD_133758 | JGI IMG/M metagenome (GOLD analysis project Ga0181568, IMG submission 133758) | Coastal salt marsh microbial communities from the Groves Creek Marsh, Skidaway Island, Georgia - 101404AT metaG (megahit assembly) | ecosystem: Environmental > Aquatic > Marine > Intertidal...
AGATTGTCCTCGAGCCCGACCCGGCAGTGGCCGCCGAGCAGCACGGCCGACGCGACCATCGGGAACTCGAAGCGCGAGATCCCGAAGGACGCCCAGTTGGCGTTCGCCGGCAGCATGTCGCGCATCAGCATCATCGTCTCGGCGCTGGCCGGCGCGCCCCAGGGAATGCCCAGGCAAAGCTGGTAGAGCGGCTTCTCGTCCTTGATGACGCCGGTCTCGACCATGTGGTTGGCGAGCCGCACATGCCCGGTGTCGAAGACTTCCAGTTCGGGCTTCACGCCGGCGTCCTGGATCAGGGTCGCCATCTTGTTGAGCATGTCCGGCGCGTTGACCATGGGCCGGTCGCCAAAGTTCATGGTCGCCACGTCGAGCGAACAGATGTCGGGCTTGTTCTCGACCACATGTTCGACCCGCTCCTCGGCACTCTTCATCACGCTGCCCGCCGCGATCTCGCTCGGATTGTCGAGATCGGGGATCAGCCGCGCGCCGGGGCCCGTCGTCAGGTTGATGATCACCGGCGCGTTCGCGTCGCGGATTCGGTCCACCACCTCCTTGTAGAGCTTGGGGTCCATGCTCGCCTTGCCCGTCTCCGGGTTGCGCACATGGATGTGCACGATGGCCGCGCCGGCCTTGTTGGCGGCGATCGCCTCGTTGGCAATCTCCTCGGGCGTGACCGGAACGGCCGGGTTGGCGCCCTTGGAGTCGGCGGCGCCGGTGACGGCGCAACTGATGATGACGGACATGCGTGTTCCCCCTCGTCGGATATCCTTTGGTGTCCCGATGCCTTGTTTGGCATATTCCGGGCGAGCCTAAAGAGCCGCGCGGCCGCGAACAAGGCCGCCACCCATGCCGAGGAGGGGAACCCGCCATGTCCGATGCCGAACGCGCCGCAGCGCATGTCTCGCCGAAGATCAGCGCCGCGGAAATGGAGGCGACCCGGGTCGCCCGCTTCAAGGACCTGAAGAAGTTCAACGTCGCCTTCGTCGACTCGCTCCTGCCCGAGCACCGCAAGAAAAACCTCAAGGTGATCGGCCGCGGCGTGGTCGAGGATCCGCGCATGAATCCGCCGATCGCCGACGACCACGGCTTCACCGTTGCCTTCATCACCTGTGAGCCGAACACCGGCGCGGCCCTGCACAGCCACGAGACCGCCGAGGTGTTCATGCCGCTCAACGGCCAGCTCGTCGTCTACTGGGGCGACGAGGGCGAGGAGGAGCTGACACTCGATCCGTGGGACACCGTCTCGGTGCCCGAAGGCGTGATGCGCGGCTTCCGCAACCCGGGCGACGAAGAGCTCGTCATCCTGGCCATGGTCGGCCAGCAGGATGGCGGCGGGCCCGTGACCTGGCATCCGGACATCCTCGAGCGCGCGAAGGACACCGGTCTCGCTGTGGAAGACGGCAAGCTGGTGCGGCTCGACAACTTCGCCCTGCCCGATGGTATGCAGGAAATCGAAACGGGGTGATGGACTTCACGGGTTCATGCACCAACTGACAGTGAAACGCGGCGCCGCCCGGCGCCGTTTTCTTGAATGATCCGAGAGGGGGCCGCGCGATGGTCAAGGCAGTTCGTATTCATGAGTTCGGCGATGTCGATGTTCTGAAGTGGGAGGACATCGAGGTCGGCGATCCCGGGCCGGGTGAGCTGCGCCTGCGCCACACGGTGATCGGCTTCAACTTCCTCGATATCGCCGTGCGCAAGGGAATCTATCCGGTGCTGCCCGAGCTGCCCTCGGTGCTGGGGACCGAGGCCGCCGCGGTGGTCGAGGCGGTGGGCGACGGCGTCACCGGCTTCAAGGAAGGCGACCGGGTCGCCTATGCGGCCACCATGCCCGGCGCCTATGCCGAGGCCCGGCTGATCGAGGCATCCCAGGTCGTCGCGCTGCCCGACGGCGTCTCCGACGAGGTCGCGGCGGCCAGCATGCTCAAGGGCATGACGGCGGAATATCTGATCCACCGCTGCTACCCGGCCCAGGCCGGCGAGACGGCACTGGTGCACGCGGCGGCCGGCGGTGTCGGGCTGTTCCTCTGCCAGTGGCTGGCGGCGAAAGGTGTGAATGTCATCGGCACGGTCGGCTCCGATGCGAAGAAAGAGACGATCCTCGCCAACGGCGCGGCCCACGCGGTCAATTACAAGACCGAGAACTTCCAGGAGGTCGCCCGCGAGATCACCGGCGGGACCGGCGTCGACGTGGTCTATGACAGCGTCGGCAAGGACCACTATGAGCGCTCGATCGATTCCCTGCGTCCGCGCGGTTACATGGTGAACTACGGCAACGCGTCGGGACCGCTGCCGCCGATCGATTCCGTCGAGCTGAACGTGAAGGGCTCGCTGTTCTTCACCAAGGCCTCCATGCGGTTCTACCAGCTCACCCGCGAGGAACTCGAGAACAGCGCGGCGACCCTGTTCGACGCACTGGCCAAGGGCGATGTGACGACCGTGATCGGCCAGCGCTACAAGCTCGAGGACGTCGCCACCGCCCACACCGACGTGGCGGAAGGCCGGACGACCGGCTCCACTGTGTTCACGATCTAGGGAGCGCCCTTCGAGACGATCGCTGCGCGATCTCCTCAGGGTGAGGCGTATTTTTATATCCTCATGCTGAGGAGCCGCCGCAGGCGGCGTCTCGAAGCATATGTTCACGAAAACATCCCAGGGAGGAGATGGCCATGGAACTCGAATACCGTCCCGTCAGCGAGGCCGCGCTCGCCCTGATGCGCGAAGGCCATAATCACCCGGAGATGGTCGCGACCCTGGCAGAGATCGCGGCGGAAGGCGTGCCGCCGGCGCCGGAGAATACCGACGGCGAGGTCGAGGATATCGGCGGGCTGGAAGTGACCCACCGGTTCGTCGAGGCGCCGGGCGAGAGCGAGACGCTTCGCTGGCATTTCGTCGAGGCGGGAGAAGGCCCGGTGCTGCTGCTCATGCACGGCATTCCGCAGTCCTGGTGCATGTGGCGTCCGATCCTGCCGGCGTTGGCGGAGCATTTCCGCTGTGTGGCGATCGATCTCAAGGGCTACGGGCAGTCGGACAACCGGCGCGGCGACTACCGTCACGAGGGCGTTGCCGACCAGGTGGTCGCGCTCCTCGACACGCTGGGCATCGACCGGTTCAACCTGTTCAGCCATGACCGCGGCACTGTGCAGGCGGACTTCATCGCCGCGAAGCAGGTCGACCGGGTGGTCCGCTATGTGCGCGGGTCCCAGCACCTGATCCATTTTCACCCGGATTTGGCGCCCCAGGAGCTCATGTTCACCGATCTGGAGACCCGCGGAATTCTGCAGGACCCGGTGAAGATGTTCGAATGGGGTTATGGCCGCCTGTGCAAGCATCCGATCCCGAAGGCCGAGGTCGTCCGCGCGATCCAGGAGTTCTCGCGGCCGGGGACGGGGCTCGCGGTCGAGCGTTATTTCCAGTCCTCGACCTTTCGCAAGGACTGGATCGACCGGCGCACCCGGCTGATCCCCGCATGGAAGGCGCCGATGCTCATTCTCCAGGGCTCGGACGAGCCGCCGATGCCGGTCGAGAATTACGAGGGGCTCGAGGCATATCTGCCGGACGCGCGGGTCGCGCTGGTCGACGGCGGGCATTTCTACGTCGAGGAGAACCCCGAGGACACGCTCGCGAAGGCGCTGCCGTTCCTGCTGGGGGAGTAGCCGGGCGATAAACCGAATCCGTCATGCCCGGACTTGATCCGGGCATCTCTTTCGACACCGAGACGGGATACGCGGGTCAAGCCCGCGTATGACGGGTTGAATATTACTCAGCCGTCCTTCTCGGAGGTGATCCGCTCGAATGCCGCCAGCGTTTCGGCGCTGACGTAATGCTCGATGCCTTCGGCGTCGAGCTCGGCGTTGCGGGCACCGACCCCGATGGCGCGCAGGAAGTTCAGGACGATCTGGTGGCGCTCGCGGGATGCCTGGGCCAGCGCGCTCCCCTGTTCGGTCAGGAAGATCGAGCGGTAGGGGCGAGACGTGACCAGTCCGTCGCGTTGCAGCCGCTTGACGATCTTGTTGACTGTGGCGTGGGACACGCCGAAACGCTGCGCGAGATCCGTGACCCGGGCCTCGCCATAGGCGTTGATCAGGTCGTCGATCATCTCGACATAGTCTTCGGCCTTCTCCGTCTGCTGGGCGTTGCGGACGCGCTCGAACTGCGCGGCCTGACGGTCCGCGTCCATCAGCGTGTCGGTCTCGTCCGACGGCTCCACGGATTTGCCGCGCTCCGCCATTACTGACGGTCCGATGCGCAGGCTTGGGGTGTGGTCACCATGGAGCGCAGGATGGCAGGCGCCGCGATTCCGTGAAAGGCCGGGTCTCGGGGCGGCCACATCACGCGCTCTCCTGCCGCGCCGCGCCGGTTCGGGCGCGGTGGGGGCCGAAGAGGCAGGCAAGCGCCAGGATGACGCCGGACATGGTAGCGATCATGCCGGCGGCGCTGACGGCGTTCTCGCCGCCGATCCAGAACGGCCCGTAGCCCGCGAGGACGTAGCCCAGCACCGCCGCGAGGGTCGCGAATGCGACCGACCAGACGATCTGGTGCTCGAGCCGGTTCGTCATGAGCCGCGCGGCAGCGGGCGGACAGATGAACATGGCGATGACGATGATCGATCCAACGGCGTCGAACGCGGCCACTGCGGCCACGGCGGCCGTCACGACAAGACCGAGGCCGAGCGCCGCAGCGGGGATCCCGAGCGCGCGCGCGAATGCTTCGTCGAAGGTGGCGATCTTCAGCCAGCGCCAGAAGATCAGCGTCAGCACGAAAATGAGCGCGCACACGATCGCAATCCGGGTGAGTTCTCCGGGCAGTGCCGCGAGCGCACCAGGGTCGAGCAGGGAAGACCAGCCCTCGGCGCGCAACCAGACGAGCGATTCGAGGTTGCCCATCAGTGCGTGCTCGACATCGAGGTGGACACCGCTCGTGTCGGTGAGTTCCAGGATCAGGACGCCCGCGGCAAACATCGTGGTGAAGATGGCGCCCATCGCGGCCCCCGGCTCGATGTTGCCGAGCCGTTTTACGGCCTCGATCAGGACCACCGCGACGATGGCCGCGCCCGCCGCGCCGAGCAGCATGGGAACGGCTGCGATAACGCCGGTGAACAGGAACGCGACCAAGATTCCGGCAGAACGACATGGCTGATGGCGTCGCCGATCAGGGCCTGGCGGCGGAGAATCAGGAAGTTGCCCGGCAGCGCGCAGGCGTTCGCTGCGAGGACACCGATCAGCATCGGCGTGAGGGAGAGTTGCACGAACTCGGCACCCATCACGCGCCCTCCACTCGTGCCGGCGGGCCGAGACGGTGATCGAATTCGGCGATCTCGTCTATCGTGAAAAGGTCTTCTATCGGCGTCAGCCCGTCGTAGCGGCCGGTCAGGCCGGTATCCTGGTAGATTTCGCGGGCAACTTCCCAGCGGCGCTCGTCCCGGGTGATCTTGGCCGCCTGCGCACGGCCGGCCGGGGTGGGGACACCGTCCGCGCGGACCAGGCCCTCGCGCCGGAGGAGGCGCAGGGTATAGGCCTCGCGGATCGGGTGCTGGGCGGCGAGGGCGAGCAGGCCTTGCCGGCGGTGCACCCGCGCCTGGAAGCGCCGGCGGCGAAGGAGGGCGGCGACGACACCACGATCTGGCGCGAACAGGAGCGAGAGAAGAAATATGCTCGCGGCGACGAGCACGATAATCGGGCCGGTCGGTAAGGCCGGCGCGGACGCAGACAGGACAGCACCGAGATAGCCCGACACTCCGCCGATGCCGCCCGCGGTCCAGATCATCCGCGACGAACGGTCGGTCCAGAAGCGGGCGGCCACGGGCGGAATGATGAGCAAGGCCACGATCAGGATCAGGCCCACGAGCTTGAGCCCGATAACGGTGACGGCCATGACGAGGGCCATCATCATGAGATCGATCCGGCGTACATCGTAGCCAAGCGCGGCGGCATAGGCGCTGTCGAAGGCCACGAGCGTCATCGGACGGCGCATGAGCCATGTCGTCAGCACGGCGAGCGAACCACCGATGGCGATGACGATCGCGTCCTGGAAGAGCATGCCTGCCGTGGAACCGAGCAGGAAGCTCTCGAGCCCGGCCTGCCGGCCGGCGCTCATCGTCTGGATGACGGTCAGCAGCACGATGCCGGTGCCGAAGAAGACGCCGAGAACGGCGCCGATGGCGGCATCCTCCGAAAGGCGTGTGCGCCGCGCGATCCACTCGATGACCAGCAAGCCGATCCAGGCGGTCGCGGCGGAGCCTGCGATGAGACCCGGAAGGCTGCGCCCGTCGCCGCCGATGGCGACCATCGCGACAAAGGCGAGGGCGACACCTGGCAGCGTCGCGTGGGCGACGGCGTCGGAGATCAGGGCGCGCTTGCGGAGGAACGGGAAGGTCCCGGATGCGCCCGCCGCGAAGCCGAGCAGCCCGGCGCCGATGGCCACCAGCGCGGCGTTGTACCCGGCTTGCAGGAACAGCGCGTCGAGGAACGGGATCATCGTGCCCCGTCCACCACCGTCAGTTCGTCAAGATGGGTCGCGGCGAGTCGGCCGCCATAGGCCGCCTGCAGATTGTCCGTGGTGAACGTGGTCGCGACCGGTCCCTCGGCGATTCGGCGCACGTTGATCAGGAAGACATGGTCGAAGTAGTCAAGCACCGTGGCGAGATCGTGATGCACGGCGACGACGGCCTTGTTCTCCGACTTCAGGGCCTTGAGGACGTCGATGACCGCGCGTTCCGTCGCGGCATCGACACCTGCGAACGGTTCGTCGAGGAGGTAGAGGTCTGCGTCCTGTGCGAGCGCGCGGGCGAGAAACACCCGCTGCTGCTGTCCGCCCGAGAGCTGGCCGATCTGGCGGCCGGCGAAGTCCGCCATGCCGACCCGGTCGAGGCAGTCGCGCGCCCAGTCCCGCGGCTGGCCCGCGAGCCGGCCGAGAAGCCCGACCTTGCGGTAGAGTCCCATCTGGACGACATCCATCACGGTCGTCGGAAAGTCCCAGTCCACGCTCGCGCTTTGGGGTACGTAGGCGATGCGCGCGCGCGCATCGGCGACCGGTTCGCCGAACACATGGACGTCTCCCGACAGGCGTGGGATCACGCCCAGCGCGGCCTTCAGAAGCGTGGACTTGCCGGCCCCGTTCGGGCCGACGATGGCGGACATCCCGTCCGCTTCGAAGGTCGCATCGACGGAGAAGATCGCCGGCTTCTCGCCATAGGCGACGGTCAGTCCCCGGACGGAAAGGGCGGCGTCCTGTGATGCGTTTGCCGTTTCCACGGTGCGGCCGCGATCCGAGGCGATGGTCGGTTGCGTTGCGCGTGACATACTCATTTCCTCAATTCAGAAGACCCTGCATCCCGGTGTCCGGGGCCTTGCCGCCCAATGCGCTCGTGATGGTGGTGGCGTTATGGTCGAACATGCCGATGTAGGTGCCCTCGTAGGTGCCGGGCGTGCCCATCGCATCGGAATAGAGCTCGCCGCCGATCACCACCGTGTGGCGGCGCGCCGCGGCGCCCTCGATCAGCGCGCGGATGTTGCGGTCCGACACCGAGGTCTCGACGAAGACAGCGCGGATATTTCGCGTAACGAGCATGTCGACGAGCTCCGTTATGCGGCGCAATCCCGCCTCGGATTCGGTCGAGATGCCCTGGATGCCGACGACCTCGAAGCCATAGGCGCGGCCGAAATAGTTGAAGGCGTCGTGGGACGACACGACAACACGGCTTTCCGGCGCGACCGTGTCGAGCGCGTCCTTCGCGTACCGCGAGAGTGCGCGCAGTTGCTCGAGATAGGCATCGGCGTTGGCACGGAACTCCGCTTCGCCCGCGGGGTGTATGTCGATCAGCGCGTCCCGGACCTTGCTCACGACCCGTGTCCAGAGATCGGGGTCCATCCACAGATGGGGGTCGTGGCGGTCGGCGTAATCCTCGGAAGCAATCAGAAGCGTTTCCGGCACGTCCTCCGTCACGGCGACCACGGTCGTTCGGCTGGCCAGCTCGCGCAGGAAATCCTCGAGCTGTGCCTCGAGAAAAAGTCCATTCCACAAAACGAGATCCGCTTTCGCCATGGCCGCGATGTCCGACCGGGTCTGCCGATAGGCGTGCGGGTCTACGCCCGGGCCCATCAGCGCCTGCACCTCGATCATGTTGCCGCCGACCCGCATGGCCGCGTCGGCGATCATGCCGGTGGTCGCGACGACCCGGGGCCGCTCCTGGGCCGTGGCCCATCCGCCGGGCTGCATGATCGCGAGCGCCAAGGCGACGATCAGAAACATTCTGTACAGGCGCATCCGCCGACACCCGGTTGCCCAAATCCAATCCCATGCGCTCCGCGACGCTACGGTCGCGAGCCTCGGACGGATTCTTATCGAGGAATAACCCATAGGTCAAAATATCAAGAGAGAGTACAAATTGTAGACATGGCAACATTTATGCATGTGCTTTTTGGGGGACTGCGGGCTGCTCCGCTGTTGTCCTGTTTCCGGCGAAGTTGGGTTGTTTGGGTGCCTAGACGGCCGTGGGTGTTCCGCTTGCAGCAGACCGGGCGATCGCCTCGTGGATCGCGGCCGTGTGAGCCATCTCAGCGGGCGTGAAGAGATATGTCTCCGTGCCCTCGCAGGCGGCCGCGAAATTGTCGTCGTTGGCCCGGATCTGGGAAATGATATCCCGCACGGGCAGCTCGATCTCGTTGACGGCGCCGCCGCCATCCTCGACCGCGCCCGCGCCGAAGCAGGTGGTGACCTTCGTCGTGTCCATCCAGCCGTTGGCCCGGGCCCAGCCCTTGGAGCCCATCACCTGCAGATGCATGGTCGCGGGCGTCGTCATCAGGTTTGCGAGATATCCCGTCGCGCCGCCCTCGAACTTCACCAGGACCGATCCGACATCGTTCTCGAGGATGTGGGTCGCGAGTTGGCCGTAAACCTCCCGCATGGGGCCGCCGTACCAGCACATGATGTCGATCATGTGAGCGCCGAAATGGACGATGCCGCCGGTCGGCGCCTCCTCGGACGCGCGCCGCCAGCCCTCGATGCCGATCTGGCCCTGGTGGCTGAGATTGGCCTCGATGTGATGAATGTCGCCGAGTTCGCCGGACTCGATGATCCGTTTGATCTCCTGGATTGCCGGTCCGTATCGGTAGTTATGACCGATTCCAAGCGTTAGGCCGGCCTCCTGCATGGCGCTTGCGGCGCGTTCTCCGTCCGCCTTCTTCAGCGCGAAGGGCTTTTCGGTCAGCACATGTTTGCCGGCGGCTGCCCCGGCGACGATCTGGTCAGTGTGCTGAGAGTGCGGGGTCACGAGCACGACCGCGTCGATGTCGGGGTCGTTCAGCGCGTCCTCGTAGCTATCCGTCAGCTCAAGCGCGTTTTCGTCGCAGAAGTCCTGCACGTTCGCCGGCGCGAGATCGACGGCGCGGGTGAATCGAATCTTGTCGGAGCCCTTGGACGCGGTCACATGGTTCTGGCCCCACCAGCCGAGGCCGACAATTGCTGCATTGATCATGAAATTCCCCTGTTTCTGTTGTCGCCGCGGCGCGTCGCTTCAGGCGACGGGTTCGCGTTTTCCGGACCTGATTGATACGGCCATCGCGTCGAGCGCGGCCACATCGTGAATCATCTCTGCGTTGGTGAACCGGTAGGCCGTACGGCCGGCGATCGCATCGGCGAAACACTCGACATTGGCGCGGACATGATCAACAGGCTCCAGTTCCAGCTCGCGCGGCTCGCCGTCGCGCAAACTGATTTCAAGCGTTGTCAGGCTGGTGGCCTTGGCCCAGCCCCTGGAACCGAAGACGTTGAGCATCCGGTTCGGTGCGGTCGTCATCATATTGCCGATATAGGCGCTGAGGCCGGCTTCGAAGGTCAGAAGCGCCGCGGCCGAATCGCGCGGGTTCACCCGGTCGACCGTCTGGGCGTAGACCTCTGATACGCGCCCGACATAGTGCTGGAACAGGTCGAGAAAATGACTGCCCATGTGCCAAAGCCCTGCGCCCGGGGCCTCGGCGGGGTCGTGCCGCCAGGCGTGTTCACCCGACAGGGTGTCGTGACTGATGTTGCCCTCCATGTGCAGGATCTCGCCCAGTTCGCCGGCGTCGATCATGCGCTTGATCTCTACCTGAGGCGGCAGAAAGCGCTGGTTGTGGCCGAGACCGAGCTGAATGCCCGCGGTTTCGGCGGCCGCGACCGCGCGCTCGGCCTGTGCCTTCGACAGCGCGAACGGTTTCTCGGTGAAGATATGCTTGCCCGCGGCCGCCCCGGCAACGATCTGGTCGGTGTGAAGCGAGTGGGGGGTTACCAGGATCGCGGCGTCGATGGCGTCATCGGCGAGCACCGCCTCGTAGCTCGGTGCAGTCCGCGCGCTGATCGCATGTGCCGTTTTCTCCGAGAGATCCAAATCGAGGTCCACGACCGTATCAATACGAACCTTGTCGCTTTTTTCATGGAGGGCCCGGATATGGGTCTGTCCCCACCAGCCAAGCCCGATCAACGCAACATTGAGCATTTGCACTCCTCCCGCAGGTTCCATCATGGCCCGAAGTCGGGCTCAGAGTCTGCCATCCGCTGCACCTGCTCACATTTCAAGACATCGGATAATCGCGTTTCTGGCGGTGATTGCGGCGTGATATCTACCGGTCAAAGCAACGGAGAATTGGCATGAAGTTCGGTCTTTTCGGCAGCGCGCAGGCGAAGCGCGGTCAGGGTCCCGATGTGGACAGTGCGAAGGGCTATCGCGACTGGCTGGAGTACAACACCGAGGCGGAAGCGCTCGGGTTCCACAGTTCCTTCGCGGTGGAACATCATTTCACCGGCTTCGGCCAGGTCTCCGCGACGTTGAACCTGCTGACCTATCTGGCGGCCCAGACCTCGACAATCCGGCTCGGCACGGCCGTCATGGTCCTGCCCTGGCACAACCCGGTGCTGCTGGCCGAGCAGGCCGCGACCGTCGATCTGCTTTCGGGCGGCCGGCTCGATATGGGTGTCGGCAAGGGTTACCGCTTCAACGAGTTCAAGGGCTTCAGGATTCCCATGGAGGAGGCCGATGGCCGATTCGAGGAATCGCTCAAGCTGCTGGAGAAGTCCTGGACCGAGGACTCACCATGGTCCTACGAGGGTGAATACTGGTCCTACGAGGATGTGGTCGTCGAGCCGCCGACGGCGCAGAAGCCGCACCCGCCCTTCTGGATGGGCGCCGGCAGCCCGGCATCGATCGAGAAGGTCGCCGAGCGCGGCTACAATCTCCTGCTCGATCAGTTCGCTCCGCCCGCGACCATTCAGGAGCGCATCGAGGTGTTCCGCAACGCGGTCGAGGCGCGCGGGCGCACGTTCGATGCCAACGAGGTCGGTGTCGCGCGCGGGCTCTACGTCGCCAAGGATGCAGCTGACCGGGATCGCGCGATCGAGAACCGGATCAATGCGCGGCGCCGGGTGGATAACCTCGCCCAGCGCCCCGACGGCGGGAACAAGGCCTCGATCATGTCCTATGACGACACGACCGAGACCACGGCAGAGGCGGCGATGTACGGGACCATCGACGAAATCGCCGAGAAAATTCAGAAGATGCACGATTCCGGCATTCGTTACCTGCTGTTCGCCGACGGCGGCTCCGGTATCGAGGGGCTGCGCACCTTCTCGAAGGAGATCATCCCGGCCTTCGCCGACGATGACGATGTGCCGGCGGTGAAAGCCGCGGAATAGCGAGCGCTGCCATGCCGCTTGAGCTGTTTCACCACGACGCGTCGACCTGCAGCCAGAAGGTGCGTATCTGCCTGGCCGAGAAGGGGATCGACTGGGTCAACCGCCATGTCGACCTCGGCACCCAGGAAAACCTGACGCCCGAGTATCTCGCGATCAATCCCAACGGGGTCGTGCCGGCGTTCGTGCATGACGGCACGCCGATCATCGAGTCCACCGTGATGTGCGAGTATGTGGACGAGGTGTGGCCGGACGGCATCTCTCTCTCACCGGACGATCCCAAGAAGCGCGCGGAGATGCGCGCCTGGCTGCGCTATATCGACGAAGTGCCGTCGATGGCCGTGCGTGTCCCCACCTTCCAGAACCTCTTGATCGACCGCTTCAAGGCGATGAGCGAGGAGGAGTATGCGGAGTTCCGTGACTCGAACACGCTGCGGCGTGATTTCTTCATGCGGCTCAACCGCACGGGATTCAGCGAGGAGGAATACGAGAACTCGCTGATGCAGTTGCGCGCCACCGTCGAGCGGATGGAAGAAGCGCTGACCCGCGAGGGCCCCTGGATCGTCGGCGCCCAGTATACCATCGCGGACATCTGCATGGCGCCGCTGTTCCAGCGCATGGAAGACCTGGGCATGACCGATATCTACGACGGATCGTCCGCCGTCGTGGACTGGTTCGAACGGATCAAGGCGCGCCCGGCCTACGATGAGGCCTTCTATCCCGGCGCGCGGATGACCGACGTGTTCCCCGCCCTGCGCGAGAAGGCGACCTCCTGACCGGCCCTAGGACGCCTCGGGAAGCTTGACCTCTTTTTCTTCCGTGTCTCCGTCGGCCTTCACCCAGGCGCCGTAGCCTCCGCGCATGTGCGCGACCGGGGCAAGCCCCATATCATGGACGGCTTTTGCAGCCAGCGCAGAACGCAGCCCGCCGGCGCAGTAGAAGATGAACTTCTTGCCGCTGGTGAAGATCTCGCGGTGATAGGGGCTTTCCGGATCGACCCAGAACTCGAGCATGCCGCGCGGCATGTGCTGGGCGCCGGGGATCGTCCCGTCGCGCCAGAGTTCGCGGATGTCACGGATATCGACCAGGACCACGTCGTCGTCGCCACGGACCGCCATGACCTCCTCGACGGTCATGGTCTCGATCTCCTCCTCCGCCTCGGCGCAGAGTTGCTTGATGCCCTTGGTAATCATGTCACGTCCCTTCCTCGCGCGCGGCGCGGCGCATTCTCTTGCTTTCGTTGAAAGACAATATAGCGAAACCGTCCCATGGGGACTCGAATCCGTACCCCTGTTTCGTGTTATCTAGGGTGGTGATCGCGAACGCCACCCGATGCAGGGTGGCCCATCACCAAATTCGACGAAGAACACCTTACGGGGACGAGAGTCATGAGCGAGATGATCCAGGCGGGAAACATCCAGGTAGCCGCGGAACTCTACAATTTCATCAACGACGAGGCGCTGCCGGGGACCGGCCTCGACCAGGACAAGTTCTGGGCGTCCGTCGATGAGATCGTGAACGACCTCGGGCCGCGCAATCGCGAACTGCTCGAGAAGCGCGAGACGCTGCAGTCGCAGATCGACGCCTGGCACACGGCAAACCGCGACAAGGAGTTCGACCCGGCGGCCTACCGGGCCTTCCTCGAGGAGATCGGCTATCTCGTGCCCGAGGGCGATGCGTTTTCGGTCGAGACGGCCAATGTCGATTCGGAAATCTCCTCTATCGCGGGCCCGCAGCTCGTCGTGCCGATCACCATCTCGCGCTACGCGCTGAACGCCGCGAACGCCCGCTGGGGCAGCCTCTATGACGCGCTCTACGGCACGGATGCGATCTCCGACGAGGGCGGTGCGGAGCTGGGCAAGGGCTACAACCCGGCCCGCGGCGCGAAGGTCATCGCCCGCGGCCGCGAACTCCTCGACGAGGCGGCGCCGCTCGCGGCGGGTTCGCACGCGGATTCGGTCGGCTATGCGATCGTGGATGACGCGCTCTCCGTGACCCTCGCCGACGGCACGGTCACCGGCCTCGCCAACCCCATGGGCTTCGCGGGCTATCAGGGCGACGCGGGTGCGCCGTCGGTCGTCCTGCTCGTCCACAACGACCTGCACCTCGAGATCGTCATCGATATCGATCACCCGATCGGCAAGGACGATCCGGCCGGGGTCGCCGACATCGTGGTCGAGTCTGCGCTCACCACCATCATGGACTTCGAGGATTCGGTCTCGACGGTGGATGCCCAGGACAAGGTGCTCGCGTATCGGAACTGGCTCGGGCTCATCAAGGGCGACCTGACGGCCGCCTTCGAGAAGGGCGGCCAGACGGTGACCCGCACCATGGAGCCCGACCGCACCTACACCCATCCCGGCGGCGGCGTGCTGACGCTCCACGGTCGCTCGCTGATGCTGGTCCGCAATGTCGGCCACCTGATGACCATCGGCATGGTCCTCGACAAGGACGGCAACGAGGCCTTCGAGGGCATCCTCGACGGCATCTTCTCCGCGCTCATCGCGATGCACGACGTCCAGGGCAACGGCAAGCACGCCAACAGCCGGACCGGCGCGATCTACATCGTGAAGCCCAAGATGCACGGCCCGGAGGAAGTGGCCTTTACCGACGAGCTCTTCGGCCGGGTCGAGTACGCGCTCGGCCTTGAGCGCCACACCCTCAAGGTGGGCATCATGGACGAGGAGCGGCGCACGACCGTGAATCTCAAGGAATGCATCCGGGCGACCAAGAACCGCGTGTTCTTCATCAACACCGGCTTCCTCGACCGCACGGGCGACGAGATGCACACCTCCATGGAAGCCGGCGCGATGATCCGCAAGGGCGACATGAAGGCGGCGGCGTGGATCCAGGCCTATGAGGACTGGAACGTCGATATCGGCCTCGAATGCGGCCTGCCGGGCCACGCCCAGATCGGCAAGGGTATGTGGGCCATGCCCGACCGGATGGCGGACATGATGGAGCAGAAGGTCGGCCACCCCATTTCCGGCGCGAACACCGCCTGGGTGCCGTCACCGACGGCCGCGACCCTGCACGCGCTCCACTATCACCAGGTGAGCGTCGCCGACCGCCAGGCCGAGCTGAAGTCCCGCGGCCGGGCGAACCTGGACGACATCCTGTCGATCCCGGTCACCGACCGGCCGAACTGGCCCGAGGCCGACATCCAGGCCGAGCTCGACAACAATGCGCAGGGCATCCTCGGCTACGTGGTCCGCTGGATCGACCAGGGCGTGGGCTGTTCGAAGGTGCCGGACATCAACGACATCGGGCTGATGGAAGACCGCGCGACCCTGCGGATCTCCAGCCAGCATATCGCCAACTGGCTCTACCACGGCATCTGCACCGAGGATCAGGTGCGCGAGACCATGCAGCGCATGGCGGGCGTGGTGGACGGCCAGAATGCGGGCGACGACGCCTACCGGCCCATGGCCGCCGACTTCGACGGCAGCGTCGCCTTCCAGGCGGCCTGCGATCTTGTGTTCAAGGGGCGCGAGCAGCCGAGCGGCTACACCGAGCCGATCCTGCACGCGCGCCGCGCCGAGGCGAAGGCCAGGTTCGGCGGCTGATCGACCGGTTCGCTATTCCCGGCCCGCCGCTGACACATAGGCCGACGCGCCACCAGCGCGAAGTGGGAACCTCCTACTTCGATGCCGTGTCCACGGCGATCTCGGCCGGCGAGGCATCGACCACGGCGATGGCCGAATCGACGGAGGCCGAACAGTTCTGAGCGAGGTCGGAGCGAGGAGAGGGCCCGCGGCGGTAACGTCGCGGGCTTTTTCCTGTCCCGGGTTCAGCGCTGGGCGGTTCGCACCAGCACCATGCCGAGCATGGCCAGGGCCGCGAGCCCGACGAGAAAGATCGCAAGGAAATACGCGTCCCCGGTGTCCAGCATGCTGAGAATGAACGCGATCAGGGCGCCCGAGCCCAGCTGCGCGAAGCCCAGGAACGAGGCGGCGGAGCCCGCAATCCGCGGATCGACGCCTGTTGCCCCCGCCAGTGCGTTCGGGAAGATGAACCCGTTGAAGAAGGCGTAGACGGTGAATGGCGCGACGAGTGCCACGACGCTGGTGCTGTCGAAGATGAACAGCATCGCCACCGACGGGGCCGCTATCCCTGCGATCGCGATCCAGAGCGTACGGTCCATGCCGAGCCGCGTGACAAGCCGGCTCGAGACCCAGGCGCCCGTGACGAACTGGCTTGCGATGACCGCGAGCGCGATGCTGAAACCGGCTGGCGGGATCCCCATTCGTTCGATCAGCAATGCGGGCCCGACGGCGAGGAACCCGAAGAAACCGATGGTCCCGAAGGTGAAGGTCATCGTGTAACCGATGTAGAGACGGGACCTGAAGAGCGCCGCGTAGCGCATGAAGATGGTCGCCCAGCTGTCCGCCCGTCCGCCTGTCGTGGGGCGGGTCTCGTTCAGCCAGATCGTGGTTCCCAGCGCGAGCAAGCCGGCGACGATCGCCAGGAACCCGAAGATCCAGCGCCAGCCGAAATAGGCGTCGATGCCGCCGCCGATAATCGGCCCGACGGCGGGCGCGACCGATTGCAACATCGCGACGAAGGCCATCATGCGGGCGGCCTCGATCCCGCGATATGTGTCCTGCACAACCGCCCGGGGAGTCACGAGGGCGGCGCAACCACCCGCCCCCTGCAGGATGCGGGCGAAGATCAGCAGTTCGATGCTGGTGGCAAGCGCCGCGCCGATGCTGGCGATTCCGTAAATCAGAAGGCCGCCATACAGGACCGGCCGACGGCCGAAACGGTCTGAGAGCGGCCCGACGACGAGCTGGGAGACCGCGAAGCTGAACAGGAACGCCGAGACGACGAGTTGTGCCGTGCCATAGGGCGCATCGAACGATGTGGCGATGCCGGGAATCGATTGTACGGGGATGCCGAGCGACAGTGGACTGATTGCGGCGAGCACGCCCAGGTAGGCGATCGGCGGTGTTCGCGCCGTCGAATCTCTGACAGACATTTTGTGCTAGTCGCCGAGCCAGTCCGAGAAGTACGCCGCCGCGTCGCCCTCGAGCTTGTCCGGATCGGCCTGGAAGAGCTCCAGCAGCACGCCGTCGGGCGCCGGGCACATGATGTATTTCCAGGCGCCGAAGTCCCGGATGTCGCTGCGGAACGCGATTCCGTTCGCGCGCAGGCGTGCCGCAAGGCTCTCGAGGTCGTCGGTACGGATGCCGATGTGATGCACCGCGCCCTTGCCGTCGTCGCGCGGCGGTTGCTCGTAGAGATGGATGCGCCCGGAGCCGAGGCGGATGAAGACGTTGCGTGCCCCGCCGAAATCGCCGTCGAAAGCCACCTCGGCGCCCAGCATGTCGCGCCACCACGCGATGGTGGCGTCGATGTCCTCGGTAAAGAGGTGGGTGTGATGGATATGCTCTGTCATGTCGTTCGGCAATCAGGGGAGGCGGGCACGTCGGCGCAGGCTAGCATGGCGATCCCGGGCGCGCGGATCCGAATTCGCGCATGGCAGCCGCGCATGGACCTTCATGGTCGCGCGCCCATATTCTCCGGCAGAAGATACGAAGCCAGGGGGAAGCGATGTCCGGGATCAGCGCGCGCATGCCGTATGAGAAGAAGTTCGTGGAGGTCAACGGCCGCCGGATGGCCTATGTGGACGAGGGCGCGGGCGATCCCATCGTCTTTCTGCACGGCAACGCAACCTCGTCCTACATGTGGCGCAACATCATGCCCCACCTGGAGGGCCTTGGTCGGCTGATCGCGATCGACAACATCGGCCAGGGGGATTCCGACAAGCTGCCGGACAGTGGACCCGACAGCTACATGATTCCCGAGCACCAGACCTATATTGACGGGGTCTTCGCCGCGCTGGGAATCGAACACAACGTCACGCTCGTCATGCACGACTGGGGCGGCACCCTTGGTTTGTCCTGGGCCGAACGCCACGCGGGCGCGATCAAGGGCCTCGCCCACTGCGAGATCGTGGTGGCGAACCATGCGAGTTACGACTCCTATACCGACGGCCATGGCGCGCGGGTGAAGCGCGCCCAGGGGCCCGATGGCGAGGCGCTGGTCCTCGAGGACAACTTCTTCATCGAGAACATCTTCACCGGCGGCGTGATCCGCGAGATCGATGCCGAAACGATGGCCGAGATTCGCCGCCCCTACGAGGCACCCGGCGAGGCGCGCCGCCCGACGCTGTCCTGGGTGCGGCAGATTCCCATTGGCGGAAAGCCCGAGTTTGTCGCGGAGCTTTCCGAGCGCCTGTCCGCCTGGGTCGGGACCATCGATTGCCCGAAACTCTTCATCGAGGCCGATCCGGGCCAGATCATCGTTGATCGCGATCTCGACATCATCAACGGCTGGACCAACCAGTCCCGGATCAAGGTCCGGGGCCTGCACCATCCACAGGAAGACTCGCCCCACGAGATCGGCCAGGGGCTCGCCGAGTGGTACGCTGGAATCCGACCCTGAACCGAGGTTGTGAGATGAACGACATCAGTCCCCGCATGCCTTACGAGAAGTCGTTCCGCGAGGTGAATGGCCATCGGATGGCCTATGTGGAACACGGAACCGGCGACCCCATTGTCTTCCTGCACGGCAACGCGACCTCGTCCTACATGTGGCGGAACATCATGCCCCACTTGGAGGGCCGGGGACGCCTGATCGCGATCGACAATATCGGCCAGGGAGATTCGGCGCGCTTCAAGGATTCGGGCCCGGACCGCTACACGCTGGCGGAACATCAGATGTATATCGACGGCCTGCTCGCCGCCCTCGAAGTCACCGATGACGTGACGTTCGTGATGCACGACTGGGGCGGTCCGCTCGGGATGAGCTGGGCGCACCGGCACGCCGACAGGATCAAGGCGCTCGCCTATTGCGAGGTGCTTGTCTGTAACCATGAAAGCTATGACGACTATCCCGACGCGGTGGGCACGATGCTCAAGCGGTTGCGTTCGCCGGAGGGCGAGCAGCTCGTCCTTGAGGACAATTTCTTCGTCGAGAAGGTGTTCACGGCGGGCGTCATTCGCGACATCGACGCGGAGACCATGGACGAAGTACGACGCCCCTACCGGGAGCCGGGCGAGAGCCGGCGCGCGACGCTTACCTGGCCCCGCCAGATCCCCATCGAGGGCGAGCCGGCGGACGTCGCCACCTTGATGGACACGCTCTCGGCCTGGATGCAGACCAACGAGATCCCGAAGCTGTTCATCAACGTCGATCCCGGCCAGATCGTCTTCGAGCGCGACCTCGAGATCCTCAGGTCCTGGTCCCACAGCACCGAGGTCGTCGTGCGCGGCCGCCATCATCCGCAGGAAGATTCGCCCCATGACATCGGCAAGGCGCTTGCCGATTGGTACGACGCGCTGTAGTTCGATTGGCCGCGCACCCGCAAACGAGTTCGAGGCTGTCCCATGAAGAATCTCTGGTCCGACCGTGAGGCGCGCGCCTATGTGCGCCGCTATCGCGCCGAAGGCGTGAACGCGGATGTCGCGCGGCGAGTCTATACGACACGGCTGCTCGGCGGCGATCCACGCCTGGTCCTGCACGGCGGGGGCAACACGTCGGTCAAGACGGTTGCGACGGACATCACCGGCGAGAAAGTGGATGTGCTGTGCGTGAAGGGAAGCGGCTGGGACATGCGCGATATCGAGCCTCCGGGCCTGCCGGCGGTGCGCCTCGAACCGCTGCGCGAACTGATCGCGCTGGACAGTCTCGATGACGCCGAGATGGTCAATGTCCAGCGGCGAAACCTGCTCGATTCAAAAGCACCGAACCCGTCCCTCGAAACGCTGCTGCACGCGTTTCTGCCGCACAAGTTCGTCGATCACACCCATTCGACCGCGGTGCTCGCGCTGACCGACCAGCCGGATGGCGCGGCGATAT
>Ga0181568_10001800_pt1 | contig 19514 bp, 19 predicted proteins | sample 101ome_20_FD_133758 | JGI IMG/M metagenome (GOLD analysis project Ga0181568, IMG submission 133758) | Coastal salt marsh microbial communities from the Groves Creek Marsh, Skidaway Island, Georgia - 101404AT metaG (megahit assembly) | ecosystem: Environmental > Aquatic > Marine > Intertidal...
ATTTAAAGATGAAGTTCGGCGCATTGGTCGGCACATGGGCATGCCGGATAGCATGATCAATCGGCAACCCTTTCCGGGCCCCGGCTTAGCCATTCGAATTATCAACCAGGCCATTACCATGGAAAAAATTGCCTGTTTGCAAGACGCCGATGCCATTGTTTTAGAAGAAGTCAAAAAAGCCGGCTTATATGAGCAACTTTGGCAATCATTTGCCATTTTAACACCCATTAAAACCGTCGGCGTTCAAGGGGATCAGCGCACGTATCAGCATGTCTTGGCCTTGCGGTTTGTTAACTCCGAAGATGCCATGACCGCGCATTGGGCCGATGTTCCTTACAGCTTACTTAAAACAATTTCCACACGTATTTGCAATGAGCTCACGGCCATTAATCGGGTGGTGTACGATATTTCATCCAAGCCACCCGCAACCATTGAGTGGGAATAATGCAAGAAGCCATCCAAGCATTATTGGATGATTCGTCCTTAATTTCAGGTTTTTTTGATAAGTATCACAGCGCCGATATCGCAGAAACATTAGAAATGGTGGGCATGGACCAACAAGTGGGGTTTTTTATGCTAGTCCCCCCCAAACTCAATGCTAGCGTATTTGAGCACTTAGACCTTCACCATCAAATTGAATTGGCTAAATGCCTGTCCACCAGCACCATGAGCGCAATTTTAACGCATATGTCTCGCGACAATGCCGTTGATTTGTTGGATGAATTAAATAAATCCAACGCTGACATTAGTGAGCAATTGTTGATTCGATTGCCCAAATCATTATCTGGGCATTTTCAAGAATTGTTAACCTATCCAGACAATTCTGCGGGTGCCATTATGGATTCCCGCATGGTGATTATTCCGGAAAACCTGCTGATTAAAGATGCCATCGCATCGGTTCGATTACAAGCAGATTTGCTTGATAAAGAACATGGGTTTCACATTTTTATTACGGATCATAAAAAACGGTTGGTCGGCTTTACAACGCTCGCCGATATTTTATTAGCCAATGATTCTGCAACCATTAAAAGCATTCGGTCAGACAACCCGATTGCGGTTCCGGTGACCATGAGCCGCCATGACGTTGTTATGGTCTGTCAAAAATACGATTTAAGCATTATCCCCGTGATTGATGATCAGGATGTCTTAATTGGCGTCATTACGAGTGATGACATTATGGATGTGGTTATTGAAGAAGCCACCGAAGACTTGTATAAATTATCTGGAACCCATGATATTTCCGAAGCCCAGCTTCTGGGGGGGAGTATATGGCGCGCGATTCGATCCCGAATGCCTTGGTTGTTGCTGACAATTTTCGGTGGCATTGCCTCCGCCAGCTTAATTCATACCTATGCCAATCGCTTTCAATTTGCTGAATTTTCATTGGCTCTCTCCCTTAGCTTTGTCCCATTGCTCATGGGCTTGGGGGGCAATATTGGCAATCAAAGCGCCACCATTTTTGTGCGCAGTCTATCTACCGGCTTTATTAAATTGGGGCAAGCCAAAGGCTATATTGGCCGAGAATGCTTTGTGGGATGGCTCATGGGCGGTCTATTGGCGATTGTTTTATTCGGATTAACAATGCTTATGAATAACAGCCTCTTATTTAGTGCCGTTGTGTCATTGGCTTTATGGCTCAACATGAGCCTAGCCAGCTTAATTGGCGCCAGTTTGCCCGTTATGTTTAATCGATTATCCATTGACCCAGCCGTGGCATCCGCTCCGTTTATTTCCATGAGCTTGGATATTATTAGCCAATTGGTTTACTTTAGCCTGACTTTGTTCATTCTAGGACTTTTGTGAACCAAACACTCACGGGCATTGTTTTACGGCATAAACCGTTATTTGAATCCAAATGGCAAGTCATGCTATTCACAGAATCCTTTGGCCGCATGTATGTCCTATCTCGAACACCCAGTAAAAAAAATCCCTTCCACGGTCACCTAGAACCCGGAAACCGAGTGGAATTATCCGTGTTTCAGGGAAAAACATTTACCTATATTAACCATGCCCAAGCCATTGAAACGTTCCCTAGCTTGCGCACGGATTATAGCCATTTTGAATGTGCCATGCATATGTTTAACTTAATTATCCGCTCAACAATGATTCAGCAACCCAGCCCGGAACTCTATCAATTAACACTGACAACATTGCGTAACCTTCAACAGTCACCCAATATAGCCGCGCTTCGCCAAACGATAGAACGTGATATTTTATCCTGCGAAGGACTCGGCGGTAATGAAGCCGAGTCCTATGCAGACCAACTGCAAAATTATAGCAACGCTTAATTCTTAAAACCTTTATTCCTTACACATTCAACTAGCTTTTACTACTTTTGATTTTACTGATCCAGCTAACGAACGTTCCGAGCTGCCTTACTTTGCATGATAAACGCCGTCCTCACCGCTTCCAGCATCACATCACGATCACCCTTCAATTCCTCACTCGCATGCTCCAACGCACCCTCATTCTGCTTCACCGCTTCCTTCACCACCTCACGATCACCCTTCAATTCCTCACTCGCATACTGCAACGCACACCCATCCCGCTTCACCGCTTCCAGCACCACCTCACGATCACCCTTCAATTCCTCACTCGCAACAAGCCTCAACGCAAGCCCACTCTGCTTCACCGCTTCCATCACCACCCCTTTATCACCCTTCAATTCCTCACTCGCATACTGCAATGAACTCCCAGCCTGCTTCACCGCTTCCATCACCACCTCACGATTACCCTTCAATTCCTCACTCGCATACTGCAATGAACTCCCAGCCTGCTTCACCGCTTCCATCACCACCTCACGATCACGCTTCAATTTAATAATCACATCAGTCAACGGAAACCCATTCTTAACCGCTTCCATCACCACCTCACGATCACCCTTCAATTCCTTACTCGCATACTTCAACGCCCATCCGCTCTGCTTCACCGCTTCCATCACCACCTCACGATCACGCTTCAATTCAATAATCACATCAGAAAACAGAAACCCATTCTTAACCGCTTCCATCACCACCTCACGATCACCCTTCAATTCCTTACTCGCATACTTCAACGCCCATCCTCTCTGCTTCACCGCTTCCATCACCACCTCACGATCACCACGCAATTCCTCACTCGCATACTGCAATGAACTCCCAGCCTGCTTCACCGCTTCCATCACCACCCCTTTATCACCCTTCAATTCCTCACTCGCATGCTCCAACTCACGCCCATTCTTCTTCACCGCTTCCAGCAGCACCTCACGATCACGCTTCAATTTCTCACTCGCATTTAGTTTTTGTGCTGATGGTTGTAATACTAATCTTGATGCTACTGCTGGTGCTCCTACTGGAAGCATAATTTTACTCCCCTAATTTATTTCAAATAAAGTTTATAAACAATAAATCCCTAAAATCCAAATAACTTCACTTGGACCATTGGGCTAAACGAATCCAAAAGCGAAAAACTGGAAACGCTGCGCCCCGACTCTCGGCGTACCGATTGCCGCATAATTGAAACATTAATCCCAATATAAATATTCCGAGCCACACGGTACAAGGCATGTTTTTCAATCACAAACCCATTTTCGCAATACGCATCGGTATCATAATAATAGCCACTAATTGCCGTGTCACCTAAAAATGGAATAGGAAACCCATCAACCCCTAAACTATGATTAATTTTTCGAGTTGATTGGGTTGTGTAAGGCATATTGGCCATCAATGCAAGTTTATCAATGCCTAGCGGTACCTTTATGCCCGCTCGTTCACTATTTACATCGCTATACACGGACGTTTGCGCAAGGTCAAAGGCATGAACAGACAAAACAGAATAGACTAAAATAAATAGGATTCGAATAAGCATATTATAATTCTAAACTATATATAACTACGGCTGCAAGTAACGCCTGCTATGCTAAGTCAATAATGGTTTATAAGAACAGCTAGTAATTCTATCTATTGTCCCTAATTAGAGGGAGTTGGGGTGGCAGTGGTTCAAGAAAATTATTCACATGATTAACTAAATCAGCTATTTTGGGGCTATTATTATGTTCTTCAACATATTGTTCAACAGCTTTTCGACACTGACTATTTGCATAATTAAAAGCAGATGGGGATACACAACATACTTCCACCACAAAATTTGTATTTTCTTTCAATTCATCACTCGCATACTTCAACGCCTCCCCATTCTGCCTCACCGCTTCCATCACCACATCAGGATCACCCTTCAATTCATCACTCGCATACTTCAACGCCTCCCCATTCTGCCTCACCGCTTCCATCACCACCTCACGATCACCCTTCAATTCCTGAATCGCATACTCCAACGCACGCCCATTCTGTTTCACCGATTCCATCACCACATCACGATCACCACGCAATTCCTCACTCGCATACTCCAAAGCACGCCCATCCCGCTTCACCGCTTCCATCACCACCTCACGATCACCACGCAATTCACCACTCGCATACTCCAACGCACGCCCATTCTGCTTCACCGCTTCCAGCACCACCTCACGATCACCCTTCAATTCAACACTCGCAATCCGCAACACTTTCCCATTCTGCTTCACCGCTTCCATCACCACCTCACGATCACCACTCAATTCCTCACTCGCATAATAAAGCGCATCCCCTTTCTGCTTCACCGCTTCTAGTATAAAATCACGATCAGCCTTCAATTCCTCACTCGCCCAACGCAACGCATCCCCATTCTGCTTTACCGCTTCCATCACCACCTCACGATCACCACGCAATTCCTCACTCGCATACTCCAACGCATCCCTATCCTTCTTCACCGCTTCCATCACCACCTCACGATCACCACGCAATTCCTCACTTGCAAACCCCAAAGCACGACCATTCTGCTTCACCGCTTTTAGGACCACCTCACGATCATCACGAAATTCACCAGCATCCCTATACCAAAAATGTGGTCTTGATCCTGCTCCTGGTCTTGGTTGTGACCCTATACCTGTAAATGAATTCATAATTTTACCTTCCTATTTTTTAAATAATAACTGTAAACACATTTTTTAAAAAACTACAAACACAAAAGTCAATAGTTTAATAGCAAAAAACCTTGTTCTTGTTGCTGATGACATTCCTGATGGTATTGTTATAACACTCTCATTTTTTTAATTAAAAAATTATTAATTAAAAAATTCTTTGTTAAAAAAACAAAAAAAACAAGTTAATAAAAACTTTAAAGTAAATTCTTATTGTTGTCAAGCCGTATTTGAATCGGTTGCGGCCAAGAACTCTCAGGCACCCTATCAAAGTGGTCCAGAGCGCTCATAACACCTGTTTTCAATAGGCTAGCTCCCATCACCACCTCACGATCACGCTTCAATATTTCCACCAATTCTATTTGGTACATGTTGAATATGATCGGGAGTTGATAATTTGGGAGGGGGTCACGATTGGCCCATAATATAGTGTGGGTAAGATTTTTCGAGCATTAAATCACTAATTAGCCCCTAATTAGAAGCAGTGGGCAACTATTTCTACCCCGATACAACCTGCCGATCAGCAATAATTTGAGCAACCCCATCCGGATCCAGTAGCGTACTAATATCCCCTAAATCATCCACATTACCCGCCGCAATGGCACGTAAAATTCGCCGCATGATTTTACCCGACCGCGTTTTAGGCAGCCCTGAAACAATCTGAATACAATCGGGCTTGGCAATAGGCCCTATCGCATCTCGAACACACGCCATAAGCTCATCGCACACTCGCACATCCGAACGAGCCTCCATTAAACAAACATACGCATAAACACCTTCACCTTTAATGGCATGCGGAACACCCACAACAGCAGCTTCCGCCACCATTGGATGCGCCACCAAGGCACTTTCAATTTCAGCCGTTCCCAACCGATGCCCCGAAACATTTAACACATCATCCACTCGTCCCGTTATTTTATAATTACCCTCGGCATCACGGGTGGCCCCATCCCCTGTAAAATAATACCCATCAAATCGTTTGAAATAGGTGTCTAAAAACCGTTGGTGATCCCCCACAATTGTACGCATTTGACCCGGCCAGGACTCAACCAAACATAAAAACCCATCGCATGCCCCCGCCAAAACCTGTCCCGATTCATCCACAAGAACCGGCTGAATGCCCGGCAGCGGCTGCATGGCAAAGCCCGGTTTTGGATCTGATATATGACCCGGAATCGGCGCAATTAACACTCCCCCCGTTTCCGTTTGCCACCACGTATCCACCACATGAACCTTACCATGCCCCACCGCATCCCGATACCACTGCCACGCAACCGGGTTAATGGGCTCTCCCACGCTACCCAATATCCGTAAACTACGTCGGTGTGTTGTGCCCAGATAGTCATCGCCAGCCGCCATCAATGTTCGAATGGCCGTTGGTGCCGTATAAAAAATACTCACATTATGCCGATCCACAATCTCCCAACACCGCGCCGCATCTGGATAGGTTGGAACCCCTTCAAATATCACGCTTGTTGCGGCATTAACTAAAGGGCCATACACCCCATACGTATGGCCCGTAATCCACCCAATATCAGCAGTACACCAATACACATCCGTAAGTTGATAATCAAACACACACTGATGCGTCATAGCCGCATAAACCAAATACCCCCCCGTAGTATGCACAATACCTTTGGGTTTTCCTGTTGAACCCGATGTATACAAAATAAACAAGGGATCTTCAGCATCCATAGGGACCGGATCACAATCGGCATCTACCGTTGGGGCCAGTGCCGAATACCGATAATCTTGCCCGGATACCCACTGATCCGACGGCCCATCCCCAAACACCAACACCGTCATATTCGCTAACCCATCCACAGCTTGGTCTACATTGGCTTTTAAAGCTACCGCTTTGCCACCCCGCCATGACACATCGGTAGTAACCACCCATTGGCTTTGGCAATCCACAATTCGATCTCGCAAGGCCTGAGCTGAAAATCCCCCAAAGACAACTGAATGTACAGCTCCAATCCGCGCACATGCCAGCATGGTGTACACCGCTTCCGGAATCATGGGCATATACACGGTCACCACATCGCCACGCTGAACACCCAGTGCCCGTAAACTATTGGCAACTCGGCACACGGCTGCATGCAACTCTGAATATGTAATACGAATAGATTCCCCAGGAGTATCGGGTTCCCAAATAAACGCGGTACGCTCTGCATAATTAGTCAAATGCCGATCCACAGCGTTATAACACGCATTTAACTGCCCCCCCAAGTACCATTCAATTTGGGTATGATCAGAACCATATTGGGTGTTACGAACCGTATGAAACGGTTGAAACCATTCCAAACGTTCGGCCTGATCCGCCCAAAATTGATCAGAAACAGTATCTGGGGTATTTATCAGGGCATTCATATGAGAGTCAGTATATCATAGACAATAGGCACTGTTATTCAGCTAAAACAACGGCGTGCACCGGTTGATCATGCGGCTCCACGGGCAGTTGATCCAGCACATGCTGAGGGTACACCACACCAATCGCAACCGTCGGGTGATCCGCCAATAGTTGATCATAAACCCCACGGCCACGCCCCAACCGATTCCCCTGCTTATCCACAGCCACGCACGGAACGAGTATGGCATCCAGTTGTGTAACAATCGGCGACTCGATACCCGGCGCCAAGCAGCCATCCTCGCCACGCACTAGGCCTGTTTGCCTCGGTACAAATACCCGAAATACATACCGGTCCGCATCCGAATCATAAACCGGCAACGCCAATGGAACCGAAACCCTATCAATAAACTGCGCTAAACTGGGCTCAGAGGGCAACGCCATATACACCCCAATGCGCTTGGCCTGTTTCACGGCAGGTTGCTGCAAAATTGCGTTTGCCAAAGCAACCGGATCATACTGACGCTGCTTTGCTGCAGTCAAAAGACTCTGACGAATCTGGGCTTTAGGCGTCACGACCAGTCCGTATACACCGGACAATACCCCTTACGTTGCAACAAGGCATCAATCGCTTGGACACTGCGTGCATCGGAAATATCAAATTGGACCTCGGTATCTTGGCCCGAGTATCCACCCGGATTGGTTTTTGAGGCCGCAGACAGTGTTGTAATGCCCAATGGAATTAAATGATCCCGCAACTGGGCTGGCTCTCGTGTGGACAGCGTAATACCAATATCCGGAAATACCAACCGAAACGCCGTAATTAAGCGCACCAAATCAGCATCCGATACCGGGTAATCAACGGTATATTCACCAAACATACCCTGAATGCGCGGAAACGATACCCCAAACTGAATGGAACCGTAGCGGTGCTGCAAACGGGCCAAATGAGTGCTCAAACACAACGCTTCGTACCGCCAATCATACAAACCCAGCAAGGCCCCCACATTGATGCGATAAAATCCAGCAGAACACCCCGACTCCACGGCCGTTAGTCGCCAATCGTAGCGGCGTTTTTTACCCCGCAAGTGATGATTTAAATAGGTTTCCTTATGATATGTTTCTTGGTATAGCGTTAAGCTATCCGCACCGGCTTGAATCAACGTTGCATATTCCGGTTGCGATAACGGCTGCACCTCAACACCAACGGAATCAAAGGTTTGCTTCGCCAGACGAACTGCTTCGGCAATATAATCAGCGTCTACGCTACCCGGCGCCTCACCCGTCAGCAATAGTACATGCCGAAACCCTTGCCGATGCAAAACCCCCAATTCAAGCTGAAGCTCCGCCATGCTGAGTGTTTTTCTGGGGTATTCGTGTTCCATGCTAAACCCACAGTAGGTGCATTGGTTGTAACACAAATTGGATAAATACAAGGGAGCAAATAGCTGCATCGTATACCCAAATCGCTGCACAGTACGCGTATGCGCCGTTTGGGCAAGCCATTCAAGATCCACACGAGGATCAAGTAACGCCGGCATATCCGCCAACGACCAGTGTGTTGCCGAATACAGTGCATCGATATCCGCCAATGTGGGCGTTGCCATTAATAAAGGCGCTACGTCGGCGTGATGGTGAAAAACGCTAGTCATGCAAGAACTGAGTCAAGGTACCCGTTGTGGGGGAACTTGCAGAAGCGATTTGACCCACTCGGGGCATCCCCGAGATGTAGGCCAGACGGCCCGCTTGGGTGGCCAATCGAAAGGCCGTAGCATAGGCTTCAGGATCCGGGGCTGTTGCAATAGCCGTGTTAACCAAGACGGCATCGGCGCCCAATTCCATCACGCGAGCGGCTTCTGAGGGCTTGCCCAGCCCGGCATCCACCACCACCGGAACGGTGGATTGTTCGATAATAATGCGCAACATCGCTTCGGTTTGTACCCCCTGGTTGGACCCAATGGGCGATGCCAATGGCATGACGGTTGCACACCCAACACCTTCCAGCTGTTTGGCCAATAGGGGATCCGCTTGAATGTAGGGCAACACAACAAAGCCGTCTTTAACCAAGGCTTCCGCTGCTTTTAGGGTTTCATGCCCATCGGGGAGCAGGTATCGGGCATCGGGGATGACTTCTAGCTTAACCCAGTGGGACACGCCGGTTGCTCGAGCCAATTGCGCCAAGCGAATGGCTTCTTCAGCGTTTCTCGCTCCGGATGTGTTGGGCAAAATGCAGTACTGATCTGGGGAAATAACGGTGAGCATGTCGTCTTGCGGTTGGTTTAAGTCAACACGACGAAGGGCTACAGTAACCAGCTCGGTATGCGCAGCCGCCAAGGCTGAACGCATGCTTGCCATGCTGCTAAATTTGCCGGTACCCAGTAACAATCGGGATTGAAAGGCCCGGTCAGCAATCACCAACGAATCGTTTGACATTGTCATAAGTGCCAGTGTACACCAGATGGCAACCTGGCGTTAAGCCTAATGCCTTGATTGCACCTAAGCAATCGTTGTATTATTCAAAATGTTTTCACACAAGTTATTCACTATTTTTGAAAAACAAAAAGTTCTACATGGAGGTAATTATGGGTAGTTGGTTAAATTGTTTGCCTTGTTTTAAACAGAATCTACCAACGCATTCGCCTGGTAAACAGTGGTATACCGATGGTCCTGACAGCCCCGGAACAGCAGCAAGAAACCGAGCCGCTGAATTGAGCCAAGATGTGAATACTGAAGATTTGAATAATGCAACCAGCACTAAGCCTAGCAAGTGTAAACCGCAGTGTTTTCCATGTATACCATTGAATATTTTTTTATGTATATCACGGAATAGTACTAAACCAACCAATCCCTCGACAAAAAGTGAAGACCCTGTCGAAGACACCGTGGATAGTAAAGCAAGCACAACGACACCCAGCGATAAACCAGCTGATGATATTTGCATTTAACTTTAGACTGTCAATCGTTACGTGTAAACGATTCTACGACTACCAAATGGGAGGTGAGGCATATGGGGCAGAAGCAATAGGCGATGATAAATCGCAAACTGCATCGCATCCATATTCTGCTTCGACATAAGGCTTCTTCTGGTGATAATGGTTTTTCTACTACTACTTCTTTCAATTCTTCTGATTGTTTTCTAATTACTTCTGGATCTGGTACTGGAAAAACTTGGCTTGACGATGCCCCTGGTGATGGAGTAGGCCACACACTGCGTGACTCGCTGGAGAGTCTCTACCTAGTTGTTGGGCAAGGAAAGCTTAATAGCCATTGTAAAATTGAACAATTTTTCATATTTTCATCATTAGAATCAGACTCAATAACATGGGTTTTATCAGAAGTTTCAAGAAGATCCTCAAAACAAGTAATCGGTTGCAATCTAAGTCGCCCACTTATCGTTGAGTGAACGCGCTTCAAACAGTTTAGATCTTCATCTTTCTGGCGTGTAGCCTTACGAATATCCCCAGACTGCTTCAATCGATCAGATGCAAAGAAAAATGATTGCCAAGAACTTTTCACAGCGGCTTCAACTACGTCTGAATCATCTTTCAGCGCATCCGATGCGTACTCTAAAACTAAGCCGGATTTTTGAACCGCGTTCAGCACTAATGCCTTGTTGTTTTTTATATTATCAGGCAAAAACTCCAAGGTTTTGGGTTCCTTATCGAGAGCCATAGACGCAAATTTTGGATCTTCTTTAAGACTAATATCTGCCCAATAAATTGCTTCCGGATTCCGATTAATCGCAGCAATAACAACGTCTTTATGATCTGCAAACTGTGGGAAATTAGCCAAGCATTTTCCGTTAGATTGAACGCATTTCAAAGCCTTTGTCAAATCATCTAGTTTTTGTTTTTCTATCACTACCGCCAGAGCAGGCGGAATACTACCTTGTGTCGATAATGCACGGTATGCAGGGTTTTGATAGGCATTAGATCCGTTTATCATAAAAGCTCCTCTTGATTTTATGTAATGTAAGATTAAGACTATATCTAAAATTTAATCAAGTTAATTAATCAATTTAAAGTCTTTAATCAAAATGGTACACTAAGTAGACGATTATGGGAATCCGTCAAACCACTATTGCGATTGCAGACATTAACACCACAGACTACGAATCCAGCTTCCCCAAACATCTAGCCACGCCACCACGCGATCACACTTCAATTCCTCTGCGGCATATCGCAACGCATCCCCATCCTTCTTCACCGCTTTCATCACCAACTCACGATCACTCTTCAAATCGTCACTCGCATACTCCAACGCACGCCCATATTACCCACATTGATCACGGCAGGTAGACTAGGCCACTATCCCCCCGGCCAAAATCCCCTAAAAGCCCCCTAAAGCCCCCTAAATCCCCCTAAATCCCCCTAAATCCCCCTAAAAGGGGACTTTTGTGCATTTGGATTGCGAAATTACTTTATCTAAACTTGACCCAATGCTATGGTGCCGTCTAAACGTCACACCCCCATGCCTCTTTATTGAGATTATCAGTATCACAAGTCCCCTTTAGGGGATTTAGGGGCCTAGGGGTTAAGTACCCAGATGCAACAAGTCCCCTTTAGGGGATTTAGGGGCCTAGGGATTAAGTGCCTAGAGGTATTTGGGGGACATCAATCCTTCTTCTAGAAGGTAGCCCATAACTAGGAGTAGCCGATGGTAGCAAATTTGGTTTTGTTTTTATAATTTTAACCCCCCCCTAATTATTTTTAAAAAATGTCAATGCAATAAATTTGTAAAAATTGTACTAATTATTATCACAAATGTCAACAATTTAATAGATCAAACGCTAATTCTGATAGATACTATTATTTTGATTCCGAAAAAACTTCATGGGCTTTTTTACCTAAAGCTAGGTTTTTGTCCCGGACGCTATGTCAAAACAGTCCAGGGGAACTATGCTACCCATTTGCAATGGGCTAAAAAATACGTCCAACTAGCGCAATGCTATCGAAATAAGTGAGCATTAGCTGTCGCCTGCATCTCATAATCACCCTACAATTCCTCACTCGCAAACCCCAACGCTTCCTCTACATTCTTGAGCTCATCATCAGGCTCTACAAAGCCTGTTTGAAAAAGAAGAGCGGCTGCCGCCCGCACCTCACAATCACCCTGCAATTCCTCACTCGCAAACACCAACGCACCCCCATTCTGCTTCACCGCTTCCAGAACCACCTCTCGATCACCACGCAATTCCTCATTCGCATGCTCCAACGCAAGCCCACTCTGCTTCACCGCTTCCATCACCACCTCTCGATCACCCTTCCATTCCTCACTCGCAAACTCCAACGCATACCCATTCTGCTTCACCGCTTCCATCACCACCTCTCGATCACCACGCAATTCCTCACTCGCCCAACGCAGCGCATCCCCATTCTTCTTCACCACTTCCAGCACCACCTCTCGATCACCACGCAATTCCTCACTCGCAACAAGCCCCAACGCAAGCCCATTCTGCCTCACCGCTTCCATCACCACCTCTCGATCACCACGCAATTCCTCACTCGCATGCTCCAGCGCAAGCCCATTCTGCTTCACCGCTTCCAGAACCACCTCTCGATCACCACGCAATTCCTCACTCGCATGCTCCAACGCAAGCCCACTCTGCTTCACCGCTTCCAGAACCACCTCAGGATCACCACGCAATTCCTCACTCGCAACAAGCCTCAACGCACGCCCATTCTGCTTCACCGCTTCCATCACCACCTCACGATCACCACTCAATTCCTCACTCGCATACTCCAACGCATCCCCATTCTGCTTCACCGCTTCCATCACCACCTCTCGATTACCCTTCAATTCCTCACTCGCATACACCAACGCACGACCATTCTGCCTCACCGCTTCCATCACCACCTCTCGATCACCCTTCAATTCCTCACTCGCCCAACACAACGCAAACCCATTCTGCTTCACCGCTTCAATCGCTTCCGCAGCTTCACAAGATCTAATATATAACATTATCTGGCAATCAGAATTAATCGTTTCATCATCACGCAGAGGTTTTTCTCCAAGTAATAACCGTTGTTGTCCAACTGGAACCCCAATTTTATCTTCAATTTGTTGTTTTAAATCAATCACCTTACTATTACGATTAATCGTAAATTTAATTTCTTGAGAAGACATTTGCAAGATAATAATATCGATCGGATCCCACACAACAGCTACAGCTGTAGATTGCACTGCTACTGCTGGTGGTGTTATTTCTGGTGATCTTGGTGATACCGCTGATCTTGGTGATCCCGCTTCCCGTCTTGATGATACCTCTAGTTGTTGTGTTGCTGATACTGATGATACTGATGATACTGATGATACTGATCCCGTCATTACAATGTACTCCTTTTTTTAATTAAAAATAAACATTTATTAAATTATATATTGTTAAATATATATTAAATTTAAAATAAATTTTGATTTTTTTCAATACTAATTTAAATCGAGTATGGTCAAGAATTCTCAGCAACACCCTATAAACGATCTAATAAACATTGGACCGGGCTTAACTGGCATAGGTTTAATTGGTTTGGTCACGGGAAGCCTTCTCGGCTCAGCTTCTTCTGGAACATCAGGGAGCCGTTCTGTTTCAACTGTTGGTAGTGTAAGTCCACGGCGTTCTGCTAACCCCCCCCCCTCTTTTTTTACTTTGTATCATAATCTCTCCTCTATTTGTTTTTGTTATAAATTAAAACAGACACGCGTTAATCAAGCAATTTAAAGTATTCAGCTAAAATGGTACACTAAATAGACGATTATGGGAATTTGTCAAACCACTATTGCGATTGCAGACATTAACACCACAGACTACGAATCCAGCTTCCCCAAACATCTAGCCACGCCACCACGCGAATCGTTGGTTCAGTCAATGCATCAAACCGGAATCCTATCGCCCATATGGGTAACCCCTACCGCAGATGGCTATACGCTACTAGACGGCTACCAACGCTTAACACACTGCCCCAGCACGCATATCCTGGCCAGCCTAATACCCGCGTCTGAATTTGAGCAATACACGCTCATGCTCGAGGCCCACGCAGAAAAACTAAACCGTTCAGTGATGCAAAAAGTCTTGTTTTTATTAAACTGGAAATCCACGACGGCCTCATTGGCCGACCACTGCGCCCCCTTGGGCCTTCAGCATTACAACGCACTGCTCGTTCACAGTAAAAAAATCGCTCAGCTACCCCAAACAATTCAAACCCGCTGCCACCAACACGCCCTAAGTTTTGCCGTGTGCTTGCGACTGGCTTCCTATACCCAAGAGCTCTTGCATACTCTAGAAACAGTCGTTGCGTCTGTACACGTATCCAGCAGCAATTGGCTTCGCATTGCCGATCAATTGCATGACTTATCTAAACGTCACAATACACCCGCATCCGCCATCCTTGCTGAGCCAGACACGCAGCACATTCTCAAAACCCAGGGAGCCTCCGCATTAATTCAGCATCTAAGCAACCAAGTCCAACCCACCGTGCATACCGTCAATGCCCAGCTAACCCAACTATCTCAAACCGCACCTGACGGCATTCAAATTCAGTGGGACCATAGCTTGGAAAATCGCCAATTGGCCCTGCATTGCACACTCAGAGACCCGCACGAACTCAACCACTTAAGCCAACAACTTCAAAAGGCTGAACCCGTAGTATCCAGTATGATGGCATTGCTATGAGCCGATACTATCGCGACGGCAAAGCGAAGATCCAATATATCCCCAAAAAAGGCGATGTCATGGACACCTGTGCCACCATTAGCAACAAATATGTATGCTGCAATGTTCAAGTTATTAAAACCGTAAGCAATTGCCCCTTTGATTGCAGCTACTGTTTTTTACAAGACTACCTCAACGACGGCAACACCAAAGTCATTCAAGACATTGACGCCATCATGGCCAATGTCCACGAAAAAGTGGATCGAGAACCCAACCGGCTCTTTCGAATTGGCACCTGGGAACTGGGCGACAGCCTCGCATTGGAGGTTCAAACCGGTCAAGCGGCGGCGCTCATTGAGCGATTTCGAGATATCCCCAATGCCTTACTGGAGCTAAAAACAAAATCCGATGTAGTCGCCCCCATTTTAACCCTAGATCACGGGCAAAAAACCGTTGTGTCTTGGTCGCTAAACACCCATGCCGTAGTGAATGCCGAAGAACATAAAACCGCGCGACTAGCGGATCGATTGGCCGCCATGAAAGCGGTTTACGATGCCGGCTACCTGGTGGGCGTGCACATTGACCCCATGATTATTCATGATAACTGGGAAGCCGAATACACCGATTTAGTGGATCAATTGTTTGCACACATTCAACCCGATCGATTAGCCTGGCTATCCATTGGCTCCTTGCGATTCAAACCCGAAATGAAAAAGAAAATGGAAAGCAATTTTCCAACGTCTTCACTCACTGCCGCTGAAATGGTACTGGGGGATGATGGCAAATTGCGATACCCAAAACCCATTCGAAACCAGATGTATGCCCATATTTTGGCCGATCTTTACCGATACCTGAAGCCAGAAACCCTCATTTACTTCTGTATGGAACGCTGGGACATGTGGCAACGGTTTTTTGGAGAAGGCCCCCACTACACCGCCATGCACTATGGGCACTTATACCCACTGCCCCAGTCTATTCAAGAACTTGACTACCATTTTGCCCGATCACTCACGGATCGATACCCCCATCTAAATCTACCCATCCCCCACCCAGACAACTATCTCTAATCAACACCCAAACCGCCCCTCTATTTTTGACACTAATTAAGCCATTTTTAAAATAAATTGTTGACATTTGTATCGAATTTTATTATAATTCCAGTTGTGTTTTTAAAAATAAAACAGAGAAACACATAAAATCAAAAATATTAGAAGGGAAAAATAGAAGGGGAATTAGAAGGGAAAAATGAAAAAACTAAACTTGCACACTAAATTTATCATCGCTGTATTCATCGGTTTATACACAACCAATGGATTTGCCGAGCTGCATTACAACATTCACGAAAACGCTACGGATGAAGTAAACACGACACACAATAAACAGACTCGAAAACCCAACTGGGGCATGTGGCAAGTACGACTATATGGTGGGCTACCCCTGGGACCCGGGCCATACCAAAGCAGCCAACCGCCAGCTAAATCGGTTGAGGAATACTATATTAATGGAAATGGAAATCCAAATTACACAGTAAGCCTAAAACCAAGCAAACGGTTTGGGTATGAACAAGGCATTGAAATTAGCCGGCAATGGCTAAGCCCTCAACTATGGGTTGTCGCCGGATACGGGCATACCGTTGTTCATGAATATCGTCCAGGGGTTACCATAAAGATGCCAGTTATATATGCACATATTAGTATGGAGGGTACTGCCCCTACTTACCACAATAATAGCAACGAGTACGAGACATTTAACTTATCCAACAGTGGTAGCAGCAAATACATCCACGCCGGCCGGTTGGGAGTGCGCAAATCACTGTACGCCAAACACGCATACAATACCCAGTTTGACCTGTACATTGGCGGAGGGCTCGTGATTAGCACAGCCAGCATTTATGGGAAAAACTACACGTTACCAAGACAAAATCTAATTGAATCTAGTGCGGATAATGCTCTCAATAATATCAAGAGGGAAGATCTTATTATTCAACCCCGGCAATTCTATTACACCAATAATCAAGTATCCGTATATGGCGAATTGGGGGCTATGCTCAGCATAAATTCGATACTAATTGGCACGCAAGCCAGATTTCAAGAAAATCCAGGGGAGCTATCCGTAGATGAATATGGTCGGAAACGACTAACCAAAGAACGAACCCTCGTTGGTACCGTATTTGCAGGCATAACATTTTAAAGAAATTAAAAATTAAAAAAGGGGAGACACATGATAGTACAAAACAATTCAGAATCAGCTAGACCAGCATCAGCTAGATTAGCATCAGCTAGATCAACATCAAGCCAAACGAAAAATGGCGTGAAAACAAAACCATTTACAAAAAGTCAGACCTCCCCTATACCAGCATGGGGGCCTAATCCAGTCACTCCTACCAATCAAAAAATTCAAGAGGCTTATCAGTTTAATGAAAAATCTAACGAACTCATGATTAAACTCGGGGAAGACTGTCCACAACAATTAATTAAACTAAAAAATATTATAAATGAGCAAATAAACCAATACAGCGTCAACCCAAAAGACACAACGTTACCAGGGAGAATTTTAACAAAATCACAATTGCTGCTTAACTTAAGCACAGCGTGCTATTTAAACAAAAAAATAAACGGAAAAAGTAAAGAATTAGGAAACAAACTAACTAATACGCTTAATAAATTGAATAAAGTTCTAAGTGATCGATTACGTATTGACCAGATTAGCCAACAAGCAACCGAAATCAAGCAAGAAGTATCCAAACACTATATACAATTTGTTCTAGACAAGCATAAGGATAGCGATTCTGAAACAATTAAAGATATTTGTGAAAAAATAGAAAATCCTAAATCAGGTGATCCCAACAACTTACTCAATAGGCTTACAGAACTCACCCAAGTATTGGATGAAACCCTTCAAACAAAACACTTAGCGATTCAAAACAAAATTTTAACCACTATTCATGAGGCTCTTTCTTCTGAAAAACCACTAACTAAGGACACTGTAGACACCATTGCTTTGAATGCTAAGTTATTGACTCAACACTACACCACACTAAGTAAATTTCCTCAACGACTTCAGGCATTAAAAAAAGATGGCGTTATTCATAAGGACCTAAAAAACCAGTTAGTAAACCTAACAAACAATACTTTATTAGAACATTTGCTCAATTCAGCGTCTGTTACTCCTGAGTTGAACCAAGCAGTAAATCAGCTAAATTATTCAATCGGTCAATTTGAAACAATCGCCAAATTAAAAAAAGAAGCTAAAACTATTGACACAACGATATTCAATGAAAACTTAAATAACCATGAAAACAATCCAAACCAATTATTTGCCAATCCGATTAATTGTATTGAAAGTTCATTAGAAGTACAGAAATCAATTAGTCAAGCAAAACGATTTCTAACAAATTTAGATAATTACAGAAAGACAATCACGTGTTTGGAGCATTTAAAGAGCGCTGCAAAAAGTAATAACAATTTAGATCAAAAACAATTAAAGACAGATATTGACCAAAGCATCGCTGAACTAAAAAAATTCAACCATAACCCTCCAGTGTTATTTGAATTTGATAACGATACGGTGACTCACTATACCTGTAATAAAAAATCAATAACGGAGTTATTAGAAAACATCACAACAGACAACATAATGGACAATCTGTATCAAAAACCAGTGTTTGCTGAAAATACTAGACCTAGCGTTACAGTTGCCTGGGGAGAGCAGAAAGATGCTAAGAGAAGTAGAGCTGGTAGTTCAGCTGCTATTAGTATTTTACAAATCGCTACTCTACTTATGGCAGCAACTACTGCAGACGCACAGCCATCAGGTTTTATGGGAATAATGCCAGCAACAGGTTCACGTGCAGATGGATCAAGCACCAGACCTAAAACTACGAGTAAAATAGGTAATCTCAGAGGATCCGGGCAAAAAAGTTCATCAAATTGGCAATATGCTGTTGAGAATTCAAAAAATTCTGGTACTAAAGACGCTGCTGCACTATACTTAGCCGATGCAATTTGTGTTATAAACAACTTCAACTATGAACAATACATTAGTATAAAAAATAGTATTTTAAACAAACTTAACATTGAACTTGAACATATTGATATTAACAACATTGAACAGGCTGTAACTGCTATTTTAGATGATGGCCACGGTGGCCAGCTTGACTTGAGCGAAAAACATATTGCAAATTGCTTGGATACGAATGAAAATTTCGATGCCGCTATTCAGTGTGCATTCACAACATCGGTCACGCTAACAACTTCACCAAGCACAGGTACCACCACATCATTAACAATCACAACAACATCAAAAACATCAACATCAACATCAACCACCACAACAACGATCACACCAACATCGACAACAAAAACAGTAACAGAAACAAGTACATCAACAACAGGCACCACAACCGCCACCGCCACTACCACCGTGACTGACACAACAACAGGCACATCAACAACCTCAACAACGACAACAACATCCACCACATCGCCCACGTCAACCACCACGACTACACCCACCACCACCACAACCAC
>Ga0181568_10001801_pt1 | contig 19503 bp, 18 predicted proteins | sample 101ome_20_FD_133758 | JGI IMG/M metagenome (GOLD analysis project Ga0181568, IMG submission 133758) | Coastal salt marsh microbial communities from the Groves Creek Marsh, Skidaway Island, Georgia - 101404AT metaG (megahit assembly) | ecosystem: Environmental > Aquatic > Marine > Intertidal...
AAGCAAGTAATTTGTACTTAACAAAAAAATATTCTTGTCAATTTGAATAAGGGTTTTGTCATACTATATTTTTTAGGAATTGCTATTTTGTTTCCCTCCTGTGAGATCAAAAAACAAACTCCATTGATCGAAACCCCACCAACTAAAGTAGACGTTAAACCCAAAAACATTAAATACGGCTTTGACTTGGATCAGTTCAGAGTTGTGAAGAAGAAAATCAGACGAGGAGATACTTTTGGCTCTATTCTTGAAGACAATGGTATTGATTACCCCGAAGTACATAATATATTAAAAGTTCTCAAAAATAAAGTAAGTGTCAAGAGATTGGTAGTGGGAAGGTATTACAGTCTATTCTTTTCAAAAGACAGTACACCTTCTCCCAAAGTCTTTATTTACGAGCCACAAATTGACAGCTACACCATAGTTCAACTTAGGGACAGCATTTATGGCAAAAATGTCACTAAACCTGTTAAAATAATCACCAAAGAAGGAAATGGTCTAATCGAAAATTCGCTCTATGAAACCATGATCAATAGTGGATTAAACGGCCAATTGACCTATTACCTTGCCGATGTTTATGCTTGGAATATCGATTTTTACAGACTCCATAAAGGGGATCGATTCAAAGTGATCTATACAGAGAAATTTATCGATGATACGGTATCCATTGGGATTGAACGCATAAAAGCTGCCGTATTTGAACATGCAGGAAAAGAATTTTACGCCTTCGAGTTTAAGCCCGATTCACTAAAAGGTATCGTTGAATATTTTGATGAAAAAGCCAAAAATTTAAGAAGAGCGTTTCTCAAGGCGCCTGTAAAGTTTGGTCCTGTTACTTCACGTTACAATCTCAAACGCAGAATTGCTTATTATGGCAACCGCATTAAACCCCATCGCGGTACAGATTTTGCCGCTAGTTTGGGAACCCCTATATTAGCCACTGCCAGTGGGGTAGTAGTCAAATCTTCCTACACAAGAGGTAATGGAAACTATGTAACTATAAAACACAATAATACCTACAGCACCCAATATCTCCACATGAAACGCCGAAAAGTAAAATTAGGAGAGTGGGTTACCCAAGGACAGGTAATTGGTTGGGTTGGCATGACCGGCTATACTTCTGGACCACATGTGTGCTATCGATTTTGGAAAAACGGTAGACAAGTAGACCCATTCAGGCAAAAACTTCCCGATGCCAAGCCAATTTCCAATGAATTGAAAATTAATTATTTAAATGCCATAGTCGATTTGAAAACCCAACTCGATTGCATATCTTTCACCCCGGAATCAACGTACATTAATTCAGCTTTAGCTTTATCAAATAGTGACATTAAATAAGCATAACCCATTGTCCCTCAAATCATGGAAATTACTGGAGTCCAACTTCCAAAAAAATGCTCAAAAAAAGATCACAGACTACTTTTCTGAGGATGCCGATCGTGTCAAAAAACTTTCTATTCAGTGGGAATCTTTTTATGTGGATTATTCCAAAAACCTATTGGATCAGGAAACTTTAGATCTTCTTATTTCAATGGCCGAGGAGTCAGGTCTCCATCTAGCAATCAAGGCCTATTTTGAGGGAGGAAAGATCAATAAAACGGAAAATAGAGCCGTCCTCCATACCGCACTAAGGCAACTCAACCCCCATACCATAATGGTCGATGGGCAAGACATTACCCCAAAAATAGAAGAAGTCAAAAAACAAATGTATGATTTTGCCGACGGAGTAATCTCCAGGAAATGGAAAGGACATACGGGAAAAGCTATTACACACGTGGTTAATATCGGAATTGGTGGTTCTGATTTAGGCCCTGCCATGGTAACCGAAGCACTTGAGTTTTACAGAAATCAGCTGCGGTTGACTTTTGTTTCCAACGTCGAAGGCGATCATGTGGGAGAAGTGATCAAAAAAATTGATCCGGAAACAACACTTTTTGTAATTGTATCAAAAACTTTCACAACTCAAGAAACCCTTAGTAACGCTAATACCCTTAGAAAATGGTTTCTAAACCATGCCCCAGAATCGGCGATCAGCAATCATTTTGTCGCTGTTTCTACCAACTTGGAAAAGGTAACCGAATTTGGAATTACAGCCGAAAATATCTTCCCAATGAATGATTGGGTTGGAGGGCGCTTTTCATTGTGGAGTACTGTTGGATTGTCGGTCTGTTTGGCTATAGGCCCAAAGAATTTTGAAGATTTACTTCAGGGTGCGGGAAAAATGGATGAGCATTTTCGTACTGCTAATTTCAAGGAAAATATGCCCGTCATTTTAGCTTTGATTACTGTTTGGTACAATAACTTTTGGGAAGTAGAAACCGAGGCCATCATTCCCTATTCACAATACCTTAGAAACCTTCCTGCCTATCTTCAACAAGCCATCATGGAAAGCAACGGAAAAGGCGTCGACCAAAATGGCAAACCGGTAGATTATCAAACCGGTAATATTATTTGGGGAGCATCCGGAACCAACGCCCAACATGCATTTTTCCAGTTAATGCATCAAGGCACCAAGATGATTCCTGCTGACTTTATTGGCTTTGCCAAACCCCTTCACCAAGGTAACGATCATCAGGATAAATTGATGTCCAATTTTTTCGCTCAGACACAAGCACTTATGCAAGGTAAAAATGCAGAGACCGTAAGAGAGGAACTGACCCAGCAAGGAAAATCCCTAGAGGAAATCGAGGCACTACTCCCTTTTAAAGTTTTTGAAGGAAACCGCCCTTCCAACACCCTTTTTATTGAACAGCTCACCCCTGCCAACTTGGGCTCACTCATCGCACTATACGAACATAGAATTTTTGTTCAGGGGATCATCTGGAATATCTATAGCTACGACCAGTGGGGTGTGGAGTTGGGCAAGCAACTAGCCAACAATATCCTCCAAGATTTTGATAAAAAACAAATATTCCACCACGACCCCTCTACTCAAGGGTTGATCGAATTCTATAAAAGATTCAGAAACTAATTTAGAATCTTAAGTCTTTTATTTTAAGTTGTAAATGCTTCTGACCCTTGAATTCATTCTCGTCTACCGTATACAAAATATGAAAGGGATCCCTGCTTTTGATTTTACTAATGTGATTTGCCATCCCAAAACCAATTCCCGAAAGGGTCGAATTTGAATCGTCTTTTAAATCTAATTTTAAATGACTTTGATCGGGGCCTACAACCCTTGATTCACCTGTGTCTAGACAGTTTTTGGTCAAAAATACAGGTCGCATATTACCCGGTCCAAATGGGGCCATTTGTGCCATAATTCTGTAGAATTTTGGTGTGATTTTATCCAAAGTCATTTCGATGTCATATGAGATGGTGGGAATACGTTGTTCGGGTTTTATGCTTTTGGCCACAGCGAATTCAAAAGCTTTTTTAAAAGAACAATAATCCTCAGGTCTTATCGTCAAACCCGCTGCATATCGATGTCCACCAAATTGAACGATATGCTCCCCACAGGTCTCCAAAATCTCATATATATTAACACCTTTGACCGAGCGAACCGAACCGGCATAATAGTCTCCAGATGCAGCAAAAACAACCGTAGGTCGATAGTAGGTTTCAATTAAACGGGAAGCTACAATTCCCAACACTCCTTTATGCCAGTCAGGTTGAAAAACAATCGTTGAAAAGAGTTCTTCCTCCTTATTCTGTTTAATTTGATCCAAGGCTTGTAAAGTGATCTTTTGGTCTAATTCTTTTCGCTCACTATTGAATAATTCTATTGCCCTTGCACGAGACATTGCTTCCTCTTTTTCTTCTGACAATAGTAAAGCAACCGCATGATTCCCATGCTTGACCCTTCCTGCTCCATTGATTCTTGGAGCAAGGATAAAAACCAAATCAGAAACGTTAATTTTTCTTTTGATTTGATTGACGAAAAAACTTATCCCTAGTCTGGGGTTTTCCTGAATTTGTTGTATACCAAAATGAGTTAGTAGTCTGTTTTCTCCTACCATAGGAACAATATCAGCTGCTATGGCCATTGCGACTAGATCCATATAGGGAATGATTTCCTCCAGTCCACCTCCGCGTTCTTTTGTCAGGGCATGGATGAGTTTAAACCCTATGCCACAACCACATAAATCTTTAAAGGGATAGGGGCAAGCAGCTTGTTTAGGATCCAAAATAGCAGTGGCTTGCGGAAGTTCTTCACCTGGTAAATGGTGATCGCAAATGATAAAATCTATCTCTAGGTTGTTGGCATAGGAAACTTTATCCGTGGCTTTGATCCCGCAATCCATAGCTATGATCAAACTTACATTTTCAGTCTTGGCCTGATCAATCCCTTTTGTCGATATGCCATAACCCTCTTCATATCGGTCGGGGATATAATAAATGCAGTCGGGATGGCTTTGCTTCAAAAAGGAGTATACTAAGGCTACGGCAGTGGTCCCATCTACATCATAATCTCCATAAACCATTATTTTTTCACCCCTATCGAAGGCTTGAAAAATTCGATCTACAGCCTTTTTCATACCCAACATTAAAAACGGATCGTGCAAGTCTGAAAGCTCCGGTCTAAAAAAGGATTTGGCGGTATCATAATCTTCGATACCCCTTTGAATCAATATACAAGCAATCTCGTAGGGAACTCCAATTTGTTGTTGAAGTTGCTGCACTTTATCCTCTTCGGGTATGGGTTTGGGACTCCAGTACATCTTAATTATTTCTTTTGAGATCCAGCCACACAAATAACAAATTCCCCTTTGGGAGGATGGGCCTTAAAATGATATAATGCTTGGTTAAGAGTCCCTCTAAATGTTTCTTCAAACATTTTTGACAACTCCCTCGAAATTGAAACCCCTCGGTCAAGGCCAAAAATTTCAGAAAACTGGGAAAGTGTTTTTAACAGCTTATGTGGAGATTCGTAAAAAATAAGGGTGCGGTTTTCATCAGAAAGTTTTTTAAGCCGTTTGTTTCTACCTTTTTTAGGAGGTAAAAATCCTTCGAAAACAAAACGATCTAAAGCCAAACCACTTTGTACCAAAGCAGGAATCATGGCAGTAGGACCGGGTAAACAGGTTACTTTTATGTTGAGTGATAATGCCTCACGAACCAACAAAAAACCAGGGTCAGAAATACCGGGAGTGCCAGCATCAGATATAAGTGCTATGTGCATTCCGGAAGTTAATTTTGATCCAACCTCTTGTAATTTTCTATGTTCATTGTGCATATGGAAAGCTTGCATTGGAGTGGTAATTTTATAATGATTCAGAAGTTTACCACTGGTTCTGGTGTCTTCTGCCAAGATCATATCCACCTGTTCTAGTGTTGCCACTGCCCTGTAAGTCATGTCCCCCAAATTACCAATAGGTGTAGGTACTAAAAAAAGCTCCCCCATTCTTTTTGATCATTCATATATTGAAAATACTATTGAAAATTATTCTCTACAATTTTCAAAAAACGAATTTCATATTGCTCTTTACCTTCCCAGTGGTTGTAATCGGGCTTGATCATTTCCAAAATAAATTGTTGTGCATGCTCCCATGTCTTAAGAGTAGTAATTTGAGAAATGGCACGGTGATATTCATGGGTGTTTTGATCAAAAAGATGTTTAATGAATGCCAATCGGTCATTCAAATCTATCTGAAGGCCTTTTGAAAATTTGTCATTCAAACTTTTCAGTTTCTCCTTTTCTGTTAGGTGACCCTCTTTTTTTCGTTCGAAAGACAGGGATTTACTGTCTTCTTCAAACAAATCCTCAACAAAGGGTTTTGTTTCTGGGATTTCTTTGACAATATCCTTAATGTTATCCATTATGGGGGTCAATTCTTCACGGTCATTGAAATTTTCACAAGTTGTTTCAGACTTTGATTTGACTTTGATAAAATCTACAGTTTGATCGAAATTGTATTCTATGTCTTTCCAGAAATCTTTGTTAAAACCCTTAGAGTTTTTAATTAAAATCAAGCGTTCAAAAAGCAATAAAGTAGTGTCATAAACCTTTTGATAATCATAAGGTTCTTCCATCTCCAAAATTTCTTTCGCCAATTGTATGAGTTGTTGATGGATTTTATTGGGCATAAATAATACTATCGCAAAGTTTTGTTTTTAATACCTTTGTTTGACTGTAAATTACAAAATGTTTTTAGAAAATCCCTTAAACCACAAAGAACAATTTGGATGGATCGAAGTGATTTGTGGTTCAATGTTTTCAGGAAAAACAGAGGAGTTGATACGCCGTCTAAAACGCGCCCAATTCGCCAATCAAAAAATAGAAATTTTCAAACCGGCAATTGACAATCGATATGATGATCAGATGATTACCTCACATGATTCGAATCAGATTCCCTCTACCTCGGTTCCTGCCGCGGCAAACATTCCCATTTTAGCTAATGATTGCAAAGTGATTGGGATTGATGAGGCTCAATTTTTTGATGACGAGATCGTTGAGGTTTGTAATGATTTGGCCAACCGTGGTATGCGAGTGATTGTGGCAGGACTGGATATGGATTATCAAGGAAATCCTTTTGGTCCCATGCCGGCTCTAATGGCAACAGCCGAGTATGTTACCAAGGTCCATGCCATTTGTAAACAAACGGGTAATTTGGCCCAATATAGCTACAGAAAATCAGACCAAGAGGGTTTAGTCCTGTTGGGTGAAAAAAACGAGTACGAGCCTCTTAGCAGAGCTGCATTCTATCAAGCCACTACGAAGCGAGATCAAATAAAGGGAGCGAAAAAGAATAATAAAAAGAAAAGATTTTGACACTCCTTGAAATTGATTTAAAAAAGTTAGAACACAATTATCATTCTATAAGAAAGAGATTGAGTTGCAATACCAAAATGATTGGGGTCATCAAAGCAAATGCATATGGGGGAGTCTCTGGACCCATTGCCGAAAAACTAGTTGAATTGGGAATAGAGGCCTTGGCAGTTGCCTATACCGAAGAGGGTGTTCAATTGAGAAAATTCGGGATTAAGATACCCTTACTTGTGTTTTACCCACAAGTTGAAAGTTTTAGGAACATCATCCTTCACGATCTTGAACCTGTATTATACAGCAAATGGAGTTGGGAAAAATTTAAAGAGGCCCTTAGCGAAGAAAAAAAATCCGACTACCCCCTTCACATAAAGTATAATACTGGCTTAAACCGTATTGGGTTTCACCCTGAAGAAGCAGAATGGGTTTTGGAAGAATTGAAAGATTCTTCTTTCTACTTAAAAACCATATACAGCCATCTGGCACAAACAGAAGTTCCAAAACCAAACGTGGAGACAGAAAATCAAATTTCACTGTTTGAGCAGATCATGCAAAAGCACAACCGGGTAGCAGAATATAAACCTGATTATCATCTATTGAATACTTCAGGGCTATTCAACTACCCTGAATATCATTTGAATTGGGTAAGAGTTGGTATCGGATTGTACGGCTTTGCCAACCATCCGAGGTGGAATGAGACCTTACAACCTATCGCACAACTCAAGACAAAAATTACCCAAATTCACGAGATCAAGCCGGGTGAAACTGTAGGTTATAATTGTGGTTGGAGAGCGACAAAAAAAACTCGTATTGCAGTATTGCCAATTGGACACGCTGATGGCTTCTCAAGACAATACGGGCACGGCAAAGGTTGGGTTTTAATCAATGGACAGAGGGCCTATGTAGTAGGCAACGTTTGTATGGATATGGTCATGGTAGACATTGGAAATATTCCCTGCAATGAAGAAAGCGAAGTGGTGGTCATTGGGTCTGGAATCAGAGCAGATGATCTGGCAGAAAATGCAGGAACCATTTCCTATGAGTTACTTTCTGCTTTGGGAAATCGCATTCCAAGAATCCTCAAAACTTAAATCGTTAAATGCTGTTGTAAATCAAACAATTTGTTGGGATTTTGAAAAAAACCCCATTGAAGTTGTGGACAAAGTCATAAAGCTTATTTTTGCCAAAAATTTAATCCATGAAAATAGCAGTTGTAGGCGCAACAGGAATGGTCGGAGAGGTGATGCTTCAGGTCCTGTCAGAGAGAAATTTCCCATATACAGAATTAATTCCCGTAGCTTCAGAGAGATCTGTAGGGAAAAAAGTTGAATGTGGAAGTGATTCCCACGAAGTAGTTGGTCTGGAAACCGCGGTCTCCATGAAGCCTGACGTCGCCTTGTTTTCTGCAGGCGGATCAACTTCTTTGGAATGGGCCCCCAAGTTTGCTGAGACAGGTACTGTAGTGATAGACAATTCCTCTGCTTGGCGAATGGATCCTACCAAAAAACTGATTATCCCGGAAATCAATGCAAACCAATTGACTTCTTCGGATAAAATCATTGCCAATCCCAACTGCTCGACCATTCAAATGCTGGTGGCCTTGGCCCCTTTGCAAGATCATTATGGAATAGAACGCATCGTGGTATCAACCTATCAATCGATTACTGGAACCGGAGTCAAAGCAGTTCAACAATTGGAAAATGAATACAGAGGAGAAAAAGGTGATATGGCTTACCCTTATCCCATCCATAGAAATGCCCTCCCCCACTGTGATGTTTTTATGGACAATGGCTATACAAAAGAGGAAATGAAATTGGTTAATGAAACCCATAAGATTCTCGACGATCCCTCGATAGGTATTACTGCTACTGCAATCAGAATTCCTGTGCTAGGTGGGCATAGTGAGTCGATTAATGTTGAATTGAGAAAAGATTTCGAATTAGAAACTATCAGAGAGCTCTTGAATGAAAGCCCTGGTGTAGTTGTTCAAGATAATCCCGAAACCAATAGTTATCCCATGCCAATTTATGTGGCTGGCAAAAATGAGGTATTTGTCGGGAGAATAAGAAAAGATGAGTCTCAGAACAAAACACTTAACCTTTGGGTGGTTGCAGATAACCTCAGAAAGGGAGCTGCCACAAATACCATTCAAATTGCGGAATATTTACTCAAAGAGAATTTAATCTAATCCTCTAATCGCTCTCTAATGAAATAAAAAAAAATTACAAATCCTCCATCGAAAAAGTCTCCATAAATTTGATGGTATAGTTTCCAGAAATATAATCAGGATGATCCATGAGTTTACGGTGAAAAGGAATGGTGGTTTTTATACCTTCGATAACAAATTCATCCAAAGCGCGCCTCATCTTATTGATAGCCTCAACTCGGGTCTGAGCTGTTGTAATCAACTTGGCAATCATAGAATCATAGTGAGATGGTATGATGTAGCCTCCATAAACATGAGTGTCTAGTCTGACTCCATGACCACCTGGAAAGTGAAGGGTCGATATTTTTCCAGGACTAGGTCTAAAATCATTATAAGGGTCCTCAGCATTGATTCTGCATTCAATAGAGTGCATACTGGGCAAATAATTTTCTCCAGATATGGCTATCCCGGCAGCGACCATAATCTGCTCCCTTATAAGATCAAAGTTAATGACTTGTTCTGTTATGGGATGCTCTACTTGGATACGTGTGTTCATCTCCATAAAGTAGAAATTACGGTGTTTATCTACCAAAAACTCGACGGTTCCCGCACCTTCATATTTGATGAACTCAGCGGCTTTGACTGCCGCCGCTCCCATTTCATCTCTCAACTCAGGGGTCATAAAAGGTGATGGAGTTTCTTCGGTCAATTTTTGATGTCTTCTTTGAATGGAGCAATCGCGTTCGGATAAGTGACAGGCTTTTCCATTGGAATCTCCTACAATTTGAATTTCAATATGACGAGGTTCTTCAATGAGTTTTTCCATGTACATGCCATCGTTTCCAAAAGATGCAGCGGCTTCTTGACGAGCGCTATCCCAAGCTTTCTTTAGATCTTCTTCTTTCCATACAGCACGCATGCCTTTGCCTCCTCCACCAGCAGTAGCTTTTAACATAACCGGATAGCCTGTTTTTTTGGCTATTTTTTTTGTTTGATCAAAAGATTCCAATATACCTTCAGATCCGGGTATGGTTGGAACTCCTGCTGCCTTCATCGTTGCTTTTGCTGTGGCCTTGTCTCCCATTTTTTCAATCATCTCAGAAGAAGCGCCAATAAATTTAATCCCGTGCTCTTTACAAATTTTTGAGAATTTCGCGTTTTCAGACAAAAATCCATACCCCGGATGGATGGCATCGGCATTACAAATTTCTGCAGCGGCCATGATGTTAGCCATTTTCAAATATGACTCCGAGCTAGGTGGGGGGCCAATACACACTGCCTCATCAGCAAAACGTACATGAAGACTTTCTTGGTCAGTAGTTGAGTAGACCGCAACTGTTTTAATACCCATCTCTTTACAAGTTCTAATCAATCGCATGGCAATTTCACCACGATTAGCAATTAGGATCTTTTTAAACATTGGTAAAAAAGTTTAGACCGGTTCAACTAGAAAGAGGGGTTGATCGAATTCAACAGGGGAAGAATCATCCACTAAAATTTTAACTACCCTACAACTGATCTCGGATTCAATCTCGTTAAATAACTTCATCGCTTCAACCACACACAAAACCTCTCCCTCTTTGACAGTATCACCCACCTCGATAAATACATCTTTATCTGGAGAAGGTTTTCTGTAAAAAGTTCCTATCATAGGGGATTTTATAGTTATTAGATTGTCGGCTTCATCACTCACAGGTTTACTTTGAGTTTTTGAAGGCGACTCCGTATCGGTTGTTACCACATGTGGCTGTGGCGCAGGTACCATAATGCTTGGCACAGTTTGCACTGTGGTTTGCATTTCTGAAGAAGTAGAATCAGCATTGGTTTTAATGGTGATCTTAAAATCGTCAGTTTCAAGTTTCACCTCATGTGCTCCTGATTTTGCTACAAATTTGATTAAATTTTGAATTTCCTTAATTTCCATAATTCAAATAATTAAAATTTTTAATAGGCCCATGTCAAATAGGCAGCCCCCCAAGTGAAACCTCCACCAAAAGCAGCAAAAACCAATCGATCTCCTGGGCTTAATTTTGATTCGTAATCTTTTAATAAAAGCGGAAGTGTTGCCGCGGTTGTGTTTCCAAAATATTCAATATTAGTCATGACTTTCTCATCAGGTAAACCAATGCATTTTGCAATAGCATCAATAATTCTTTTGTTGGCCTGATGTGGAACTAAATAAGAGATTTCCTCTTGGTCAATTTGATTGCGTCTCAAGATTTGCTCTATTGCATTGGTCATTTCTGAGACAGCATACTTAAAAACGGTTTTGCCATCTTGATACAGTTTATGCATCCCGCTTCTAAGGGTTTCCTCTGAAGTGGGAAACAATGATCCTCCTGCTTTAATATTGAGAAACATCCTTCCAGTACCGTCCGATCTCAAAAACTCATCTTCCCATCCGTATACAGATTTACTAGGTTCAAACAAAACCGCTCCTGCTCCATCCCCAAAAATAATAGATGTTGTTCTGTCTGAATAATCAATTATAGAAGACATTTTATCTGCTCCTATCAATAACACCTTTTGATAACGCCCACTAGCAATCATATTGGAAGAATTGGACATTCCATAGAGGAAACCTGAACAAGCAGCTTGAAGGTCATAACCAAAAGCATTGGTAGCACCAATTTCCGAAGCCACATATACAGCAGTAGCTGCAACATTCATGTCGGGTGTGATGGAAGCAAAAATAATAGCGTCAATTTCTTTAGGATCTAAATTCCTTTTATTTAAAAGGTCTTCAGCAGCTTTTATGGCCATAAAAGAAGTTCCTTTTGATGAATCCTTTAGAATTCTTCTTTCTTTAATTCCCGTTCTTACCACTATCCACTCATCATTTGTATCAACCATTTTTTCCAAGTCAGCATTGGTAAGCTTTTCCTCAGGAACATAAGCACCTACTGCGGTTATAGCAGCCTTAATAGGGCTTGGATTGATATAATTCATCAGTAGATTATTTCCTTTTGAATTGTCAATATTAAATGTGAAGATAGTAGTTTTTTATAGAAACAAAATCTTTCTACACAAAAAAGCCCTTCAAAAAAAGAAGAGCTTGTTTGTGATTGATGTTCTAAATTAAGGTTAGATTTCCTCAATATTGTCAATCAGAACTTTGCCTCTATAGTAAAGTTTACCTTCATGCCAGTGAGCACGGTGGTACAAATGGGCTTCACCTGTGGTACTGCAAGTACCAATTTGAGGGGTTGTTGCCTTAAAATGAGTTCTTCTCTTATCCCTTCTGGTTTTTGATATTTTTCTTTTAGGATGCGCCATTTTTGTCGCTTTTAATTTTATATACTATTTTAACAAGTCTTTCAATTTATCCCATCTTGGGTCTATTCCATTTGACGGGGGATTTTCTTGGGGCTGTAAATCTTTTAATTTTAACAAAATCTCTGATTTTAAAGTCCCATCTGCAATTCCGGGATGAACTTTTTTTTGGGGCAGCGAAAGCACAATCATTTCGTAAATGAATTGGGCTACCTGAATTTCATGTGAACCATTCGGAAGGATTAAGATGTCATCGTTATCGAAGTTTTCTTCCGACCCAAACTTCACCACCAACCTAAATGCAGTATCTATTGACAAATTAAAAGGTTCAGTGGTAACGTCACAAGGGACTGTCACTTGACCTTTTGCAATAAAATTAAGCTCCATAATGGTTGTTTTTTTTTCAAAATCCAAACTAACATCAATCTTGGAGTCATGAAAATCTAAAAAATCAAAGCTTTCAAAGAACGTATTGTCAACCTTAAAATCGAAACGATGTATCCCCTCCTTTAAACCGATGAACGGGATCAAGAATTCTGAAAACTGCTTCATCATTCCGACTTTTAAGCCTGCAAATTTATCAAAAAAAAAGACTTTTATAATATTCTTATCCTATTTTTCATCTTTACTCTCGATGGTAGGGTTTTTTCTATCTTGTCTACAAAAGAAAATGTTTCGGGCTAATAACATTGCATTTCTAAATGATTCGGTTTTGGCCTCGCCTTTTCCCGCAATTTCAAAAGCAGTACCATGATCGGGTGAAGTCCTCACCTTGCTTAGACCAGCAGTAAAATTTACCCCTGTTCCAAAGGTTAGGGTTTTAAAAGGAATCAGACCCTGATCGTGATAAATTGCCAAAACAGCATCGAATTGAATGTAGGTTTGATTACCAAAAAAACTATCAGCAGCATAAGGTCCATAAACTAAATGGCCTAGTGCTGATAATTCTTCTATCAATGGACGGATTATTTGATCGTCCTCCATGCCGATTACACCTTTGTCTCCCGAATGAGGATTAAGACCCAATACTGCTATTCTTGGTCGACTAATTTTAAAATCGTGTTGTAAAGCACTTTCTAAATAATGGATTTTTTCTCTCAACAAATCAGTAGAGAGCAAACCAGAAATTTCTTTAATTGCAATATGATCACTTACAAGCGCTACTTTTAAAGTCTCAGAAATCATAAACATCAAACTTTTTCCATCAAGTTGTTTTGCTAAGTAATCGGTATGACCGGAAAATTCAAAATCCTTGGATTGTATAGTATCTTTGTTGATCGGTGCAGTAACCAAAGCATCAATCTCACCTTCTTTTAAAGCTTTAGTAGCAGACTTTAACGACTCGAAAGCAATTGACCCTGCTGTTTTTGAAGCTTCTCCAAAAACCAAGGACCCAGCAGGCATTGGAAGATCGAATACATTTAATTGAGCTTTATTTAATCGTTGATTGTTCTTTTTGAGGGTCAGGCTTGAATTCAAGTTAAAATGTTTTTTTTGATTTTCCAATAGTCTGATAGGCCCAAAAATCAGGGGGGTAAAGAATTCAAATAACCTTCGGTCTTCAAAAATCTTTAAAATGATTTCAATACCAACCCCATTAGGATCTCCTATCGAAATGCCCAGCTTTATTTTCCCCAACATTGGTGTCGCTTTTATTGCTAATTTTACCTGGCAAATTTAATTAATTCTAACAGATGTTTACAGGAATCATTGAGGGGTTTGGGAAAGTAATTAATCTAGAAAAAGATCAAGAGAACCTTCACCTAAGCCTTGAAAGTAGATTAACCCAAGAATTAAAGATAGATCAAAGCTTGGCACATAATGGTGTTTGCCTCACCGTAGTTGAAACAAAAGCTGATCAATACAAGGTTACCGCCATCCAAGAAACTTTAGAAAAGTCAAATCTTGGAGCTCTCAAAAAAGGAGATTTAGTCAATCTCGAAAGGGCTATGCTACTGAATAATCGTTTGGACGGACACATTGTTCAAGGTCATGTGGATCAGGTCGGTTTTTGTACAGGGGTTGATTTCAGGGACGGAAGCTGGCTCTTTGGTTTCGAGTATGACCAGCATCAAAAAAACATAACTATTGAAAAAGGTTCCATTTGTGTCAACGGTGTCAGTCTAACTGTTGTTAACTCTGGGCTAAACAACTTTTCAGTAGCAATTATTCCTTATACATATGAACACACCAACTTCCACCTGATACAAAAAGGAGATACTGTAAATCTTGAGTTCGACATGATCGGAAAATACATTTCAAAACTTCACGAAATGCGTTTATAAAATTTTTAACTTATATTTAAAAAATTATCGATGATGGGCATTCTTGAATTATCTACCATATTAATTACTTTAGCTGCAGTTTTTACACTGATTAATATTAGACTTTTAAAGCTCCCTCAAACTATTGGTTTGATGATTTTGGCACTTTGCTTGTCAATAATTGTTACCATGGTGGGAATTATTTTTCCTCAGATTTTCGAAACCGTAGCAAAAGTTACAAAAGAATTTGATTTTAGTGAGTTGTTAGTAAATGTGATGTTACCTTTCTTACTTTTCGCAGGTGCAATAAGTGTAAATGTTCATGAACTATTAAAAGACAAATTAACAATTCTTCTCTTGGCCAGCTTTGGAGTGATTTTTTCCACCTTTGCCGTTGGATCGGGTGTATATTGGTTGATTGAGCAACCAATGTTTGGTCTCAATAACATGGGCTTGACTTATATAGACTGTCTATTATTTGGTGCGCTAATTGCACCTACTGATCCCATCGCTGTTTTGGCAATGATTAAAAAAATGAATTTGTCATCTATAACTGAGACTCGTATTGCCGGAGAATCTCTTTTCAACGACGGTATTGGGGTAGTGGTTTTTTTAACCCTTTTGAGTATTAAACAAGATGGTGTTGAAAACATTACTGCCGCCGCAGTCGGTAGCTTATTTGTTACCGAAGTTCTCGGAGGTATTGCTCTTGGAACAGTAATGGGCTATTTTGGTCTAAAGCTTTTGAAATATATAGAGAATGAGCATACCGAATTAGAAGTTTTAGTGACTATTTCATTGGTACTATTACTACCTATTATCTCTCATCAATTTCATTTTTCCGCCGTTTTAGGGGTAGTGATGATGGGATTATTTCTAAATCAAAATTTAGATGTAGATAGTAAAAAAGATGGTGTTCAAAAGGCTATGGGTGATTATGTCTACAAGTTTTGGCACCTTTTAGATGAGACCCTAAACGCTATTTTATTCATTCTTATTGGATTGGAAATTATTATGATTTTTGAGTCTTTTCAATTACCCTTCATAACAATTTCCTTATTAGTAGTTGTTTTGGTGGTGGTTTCCAGAGGAATAGGAGTAAGTATTCCTATTGCCTTTTTGTCATTATTTAAAGAGTTTGAAAAGAAAACGGCTTTGATCATTACTTGGGGAGGGCTAAGAGGAGGTTTAAGTGTGGCTCTTGCATTGAATCTCCCCGATGACATTGGAGAGGGTAAAGCCTTAATTCTTTTTCTCACCTATGTTATTGTCCTGTTTACAATTTTAGTCCAAGGATTAACACTAAAAAATATTGTAAAATAATCGTCATAAATTTTTGTCTTCTTATATTTGTTAGTGAGAGTTCAACGCTGTGACAACAGCAATGTCTAACCAATTTAGAAAGGAGGTGTCAAATGTCTTACATATTTAATTTAGGGAAGTTAGGACTGCAGATACCAACGAGTACTGTATTCTAAGCTATCCTTATCTATATTCAAAATGCGAGTCGATGGGCTCGCATTTTTTTTGATTTTGCTCGAAAGGATCTTTTTAAAGAATATTTATATTTATATTTAATAGCTATGCAAGACGATTTGGCCATTGTTATTCCCTGCTACAACGAGGCCAATCGATTGCCTTTTTCAAAGTTTGAGGATTTCCTGATCCTCAACCCCAATGTCTTTATTTTTTTCGTTAATGATGGCTCTAAAGACCAAACAATTGAAGTTTTATTAGCCCTGAAAAATAAGTTCTCCAAGCAAATAGAAATAGTCAATTTATCGCAAAACCAGGGTAAAGCAAATGCTGTTTTACAAGGAATGATGAAAGTTATGGAAGATAAACGTTTTCAAAAAGTGGCTTATCTGGATGCTGATCTGGCCACCAGTCTTGAAGAGTGCTTGCGCTTGTCAATGTACGTTAAAGAAAAAGTGGTGTTGGCTTTTGGATCGAGAATTTTAAAAATTGACAATCAAATCAAAAGAAAATGGTATCGTTTTATTTTGGGTAGAATAGTTGCAACTGCCATTTCTAAAATCCTAGAGGTTAGTATTTATGATTCTCAATGCGGATGCAAGATTTTTGAAGCTAGGACAGCAAAAAAAATTTTTGACAAACCTTTTATTTCTAAATGGCTTTTTGATGTAGAAATTTTCTTCAGAATGATTGGTCTTTTTGGGAGAATCGAGATTCAAAATCATCTCAGGGAAATTCCTCTAAAAGCATGGATAGATACTCCTGATTCAAGAATCAGTCCCATGTATTTTTTTAAATTATGGTGGGATCTTTTTCAGATCACAAAAATTTATAAAAGTTGAGTTTAACCAAAAAAATCAAAAAAGATTTCAGATCACTTTATGGTTTGATATTTATACTTCTTGCAGGTTTGAGATTATTTTTTAACGCTCTCATTCCTCTGACAGATAAGACAGAAGCCCGCTATGGAGAAGTTGCCAGATTGATGTCTGAAACCGGTAATTGGATTGTTCCGCAAATTGACTACGGTGTTCCCTTTTGGGCAAAACCACCACTTTCCACTTGGCTTTCAGCTGGGAGCATAAGCCTTTTGGGAGATAGTGAGTTTGGGTTGAGGCTCCCTTATTGGATTGTGGCTGTTTTGATTGCTTTTCTAATGATCCCATATGGTCACCAAAAAAAGATCAATGGCTTAATTCCAGGAATTATCCTTTTTACTCTTCCTGAATTTTTTCTTCATGCAGGTGTACTCTCTACAGATATGATGCTTTCTTTTTCAGTTGCTATAACAATGATTGGGTTCTGGGAATTTCTGCATTCTGAAAAAAACATAATCCCGGGATTGCTTTTTTTTGGAGGAATAGGTTTAGGCTTATTGGCTAAAGGTCCAATTATTGGTGTGTTGAGTTTTCCTCCTCTATTAATATGGTGTATTCTCCATCGAATTTCATTTAAAAGGATCTTTAAGATGCCCTGGCTATGGGGGGTCATTTTAGCTCTATTGATTGCTCTTCCTTGGTACTTACTAATGGAAAAAAAATCTCCTGGTTTTATTAACTATTTTGTAGTTGGTGAACACTTTCTTCGCTTTATTGACTCTTCTTGGTCTGGAGACAAATACGGTTTTCCCAAGCAACAACCCTTAGGGATCATTTGGGCCTTTCTTTTTGTGGGTACTTTGCCATGGTTTTTTATTCTTTTGGGCCAACTGAAACAAGGATTTCGAAAAATTTGGAACGATCCATGGCAACTATTCCTTTGGCTTTGGATTCTGTGGACTCCATTTTTTTTCACCTTTTCAAAAAGTTTGATCCACACATATACCCTTCCGGTAATGATTCCTATTGCTCTTCTAATCACCCATAATTGGCCGACCTATAAAAGAAAAAAAACTACGTTACTGGTTGCTTTAGCTTTACCTATTTTATTGTTCTGTGCCTACTTTTTGGAACCCACTCAAAATATACTTTCTGACAGCACGGACAAAAACTTAGTACTCCATCCCGAAGTAGATCCCTCAAAACTTTATGCATTTCCCTTTAAATCATACTCCAGTCAATTTTATTCCAAAGGAAAAATTAACGTTATTCCTCCCGATATGTTGGAAAAAATGGTTGAGGACTCTGTCAATTTCTCCATCATAATTAAAAACATAGGACTTAAAGATCTTTCGCCCAAAGTTGTTAAAAAATTACACCCACTGATTGAGAGAGGAAAAGATGGACTTTACAAATTAAAATAAATTCAAATGGTATTTTTACATAGTTTTTTGATATAAAAACCATAAATAAAAAATTTGAACGAAATCAAGTAAAAATGATCTTAAGAAAATGTAATGTCAATCATATTTTCATTTATTTAATGTCCTTTATTCTTAATGGTCAAATATCAGGAATTATTCTTGATAAAAATACCAATATCCCCATCGAATATGCCACAATAATCTTGAAAAAGGATGATAAAATTTTGGAGGGAGCCATTTCAAAACCTGACGGTAGTTTTCTTCTGCCTATAACGGCCAATGGGAATTTTAACATAGAAGTTTCATTTCTTGGCTATCAGACTGTGGTGAAAAATAACATTGGCGTTCAAAAAAACACTCCTCTTGATCTTGGAATCATCAGCCTTAAAACTACCCAAAATTTGCTGAATGAAGTGGTTGTCAACACTCAACGCTCTGCTATTCAAAATAAAATTGACAGACAGGTTTATTTAGCCAGTGAATTTTCAATTGCTAAGGGTGGTACGGGAATGGATTTCATCAGAAACCTACCTTCAATAACAATTAATAGCTTGGGTGAAATCAACTTTAGAGGAAGTTCAGGTTTGATGGTATTGCTTAATAACAAACCAGTACAATCTGATATAAAAAGTTTGCTAAATCAAATTCCCGCCAATAGTATCAAAAATATCGAGATCATCACTACTCCCTCCGCACAATACGACGCAGAGGGAAAAGCAGGAATCATAAACATTCTGACCCTTAAAAATGTACTGCAAGGAGACTATTTTCAGTTGAATACCCTTGTGGGCGCTCCGTCTATCGAAGACTATGAAAATGCTAAGCCTACCAGAAGACATGGTTTAGACATCACTTACAATACTGTAAGTGAAAAATGGAATTTTTCATCCGGTTTGAGCTTTCAAAGAAATGATATTTCCGGAAGAAGAGAAGGAGACGTATATACTATAATAGAGAATAAGTACACACGATTTCCGTCTGATGGGGAAAGGAGTTTTGACGAAATCAATTACTCAGGCCGTCTTACCGCAGATTATCAGGCCTCAGATAAGAATCTATTTTCACTTGGGCTTTATGTTGGAAAAAGAACTAAAGAACGAACTGCTGATATTGTCTATTATAATAATTATGCTATCACTGATAAAATTGACTACCAGTTTCAATATTACAATGAAAACCTTAGAGTTAGAAAAAGTGATTTTGTTTTAGGGAGTTTGGATTACGATCATCGATTTGAAAATTTAGCCAAGCTCAACACTTCCATTCTTTATGAATACACTCTTTTGGGAGGACCTACTACCAACCGAAATTTGGGTCACCCCGACAATACAATTGTCTATCAAGATGAATATAATACCAACGAAAATCCGCTCTACGGTATGCGGATCAATCTAGA
>Ga0181568_10001802_pt1 | contig 19500 bp, 7 predicted proteins | sample 101ome_20_FD_133758 | JGI IMG/M metagenome (GOLD analysis project Ga0181568, IMG submission 133758) | Coastal salt marsh microbial communities from the Groves Creek Marsh, Skidaway Island, Georgia - 101404AT metaG (megahit assembly) | ecosystem: Environmental > Aquatic > Marine > Intertidal zone...
CTCGAGCTCGCGCTCGCGAGCGAAGACCCGATCGCGACCGTTGACCGCTTGACGGTGAAACCATCGACGTCGATCGAGGCGATCGATCGATCGAGTCGACGTCGTCGATCGATCGATCGATCGATCGATGGCGACGTCGCGCGCGTGCGCATTCATTTCATAGGTCGCCCGCCCGCGCGCGCGGGATGTCGGCGCCGAGCGAGGTGGGGGGACGTCGACGCGGTGGACGAGGACGAGGACGGGGGTCCGAGTCGTCGTCGTCGTCGTCGTCCGAGTCGTCCGAGTCGGACGCGACGACGTCCGAGTCATCGAAGTCGAGCGCGGTGTCGGACTCGGACTCGGACTCGAGCGCGCGCGCGGGGTCCGATGACGATGACGACGACGAGGACGCGTCGTCGTCGTCGTCGTCGTCGTCTGAGACGGAGGTGAGCGCGTCCGAGTCCGCGCGCGGGGGGTCCGAAGACGACGGCGAGGCGGACGCGCGAGCGGGCGGTGGACGCGAGCGTGGATTCGTGGGACGGGTGGTGGGGGCGCTGACGCCGGCGAATTGGGGATTTAGGTTGCGCGCGTCTCCGGAGGGTGGGACGAGGGTGCGTGATGGGACGACGCGGTCGATGTCGGGGGATTCGGGAAGCGAGAGCGCGACGTCGGGATCGGGGTCGGGGAGGTCGGGCGCGAGCGAACGCGAGGGGAGTCGGGACGGCGACGCGTCCGAGGACGACGACGACGAAGACGAAGAGAACGAGAGGGAACGACGACGACGACGACGACGAGGCGATGCGGCGACGACGTCGAAATCGAAACGATCAAAGTCGAGATGGGAACGGGAAGAGAGACCGACGGAGCCGACGCCGTGGATACACAGAGACGCGCCGTACGGAGGACCGTTTCGCGAAAATATCAAAGCGTTTCTGAATAGGTACGCCGAGTGCGATGGGAGATACACCGAAGTGGGAATCATGGGATATACCGTGACGCTCTCGAAGGGTGAGAAATACGAGACCAAATTACGAATTTACGAGGAGGCGGTGGCGGAGTCGGAGCGCGCGCACTGCGACTGCTGTCGGTGCATCGGTTGGGTGCACCAACCGGTGAATAAGAAACAGTATCACTTCATCGTGCACACCGACTTTAAAGCTCGCAATAAACCGGAACTCGCCGGTAAGCGAATCTGTCAGCTGTGTTGCTGCGCGGTGAGCGCGTCGGAGAAGAAGTGCTCGGTGTGCGATGAAGTCGATAGAGAGTGTTCAATTTTGGATCACCAGACGCATCTTCTGCACGGTATGATACACGCCAACGGCTTCGGTCACTTGAAACGCATCAACGGACGAGAGGCTGGTAGCATGGCGCTCAGTGGAACGCAATTGATGGGTCTGTGGGAGACGATATGCGGACAACTTCGCGCGCGAGAGGTGAGCGTGGAGGATGTGAGTCAAAAGTACGGCGTCGAGTTACGGTTGCTCAATCCGGTATCGCGCGGAGCGACGTGGTACGGTACGTACGGCTACGTGTTCGGTAAAGGAAGCTTTGGAAACACGTTGATGACGCATAAGCGAGCGACGGAGCTTTTGAGGAAATTTCCATTGAGGCATCTACGCAGCGACTTCACACACGTCAAGGACTTGCCGGATAAGGAAAATCAAAGAACGGGCGTCGACATTGTGCAATTGCTCGACAAATACACCAGAATTTTCGACAACGAGGACGTTTCAATGTCCACCCTAGGAGAACTCGTGAGCAATGTCATGGCGCTTCAACGCGATATTCGTTTAGCGGTGAAGGAGGGACGCCGCGCCCCAGAGCGTTTAGCTCTCCACGGCGTGGCGGCGGTGTTGGCGGGCGCGAAAGTCGTCGATAAGAAGGGCGAGTACAAGCGTAACATTACAGATTCACCGAAATTGGCCAAGCGTCCGCCGCGAAACGGAGAGCCGCTCGCCAAAAAGGCGAGAACCAACATGGATTTGCCACGCTCCGACCGGGCGCGCGCGCTTCGACCCAGAGAAGACGACGCGCCGACGACAACTGCGGTTCGGGGAAAGGATCAATCGACGAAGGCGTATCTGCCGTCGACGCCGATAGTTCGATGGGGCGCACGTGGTCAGGATGTGCGAGCGGTGTCAAAGTCGAGGTGGAGCGAGGCTCGCCTGAACATTGCGGCGAACGCGTGCGTGTTGGCGTTGCGCGACGATCCGAGCGAATGGATGTCTAGACAAGAGGTTCGAACTCGGGCGAGAGAGAAGGGAATAGGAGACACTGGCTTATTGGATCACATCCTGAAGATAATCGGCGATCGCAGAGTCGTGTTCCCCAACGGCGAGAACGGCTTGATATCAAGACGACAGAACAAGAGCCAAATGGAGTTCTCTCTGAAGATGGATGGGAAACGAAAGCGCGTCGAAGACGATGACGATGACGAGACGCCCGTGTTGATCAAGGCCGAGCCAGAACTAGAGACCAAGCCCTCCGTCACGTACACGAATGTACCGTCTATGAAGCTTACGAACGCACGAGCGGCGCAGACCATCGACGAGCTCACCGCCGCCGAGGTCGACGCGGATCTCATCACTCTGTACCACGACGTGCTGGAAAATTACAAGCCAGCTCGATTACAGCAGCAAGCCGGTCAACGAGTCACGGTGAAAGGGGGACCACTCGTCGATGCCGCCCGTACTCTGCTCGACACGAAGCAATTCGTCAAGATTTACACGCATCTCGACGACTTGCTTGATTCGACGCCGGCTAACAAGCTTGCCAAACCCGCGGCGAACGCTCAAAAAGCCATTCGAATCATCGTGACTGCGGTGATGGATACGCGCAATCAAGGACCTGCGCTCAGTGGTCTCGGTGTGAATAGCGTCAAAGCGCGTCAGCGCGTGGGAACGGTCACTCGACCTCCTCCCGAGATTGTTTTCTTGCCGAGCGAACCGACGCTCGGCGATCTCAAGCGAAACGCCTCGAAAGCCTTCAGAGATCTGTACGTCGTGCTGTCCGATTTCAAAGTGACTCGAGTCAAAGGATACGAAGGAGTGAGCGATAAAACCAGACTGGGGTGGCGCAAGATGCAAGGCGCTTCGGTCGAAGTGCACGGAGAAGGCGCCGATCTGGAGAGCGAGTACCGGTACCAAGGCGGGTTTGAACAGTGGACAGTTGAGTGTGTGTGTGGGACGCGCGATGACGACGGCGAGCGCATGATCGCGTGCGATAGGTGTGGTATCTGGATGCACACTCGATGCGTCGGAATCAAGGACAGCGCAAAGGCTCCGAGCAGTTGGACTTGCCCCAATTGCTCGCCGGCGAGCGCGAAGCAGCTCGAACCGGCGCCGAAACGTCGACCCCCGCCGCGAGAAAGATGAATGATTACGGGAAATGAAATAATAGAAATGTAAAGAATACAGATGCTTATCGTTGTGCGTTGGCGTGCCGTGTAAACTGTGTTTCGCGTTCTTATTCGGTTTGCGCTTTTTGAGCCTTCAAGTATGATTGCGGAAGCATCATGAACTTGTCAACCTTGGGGACGTACGCGCGTTGGTTAAAGTTGTTGTAACCGTTAGCCTCGATCGCGTCCAAGATGTTCCTATAAACATCTAACGCGCTCCACACGGGCCATCGCGCATCTTTGTGCAGGCAGTTGACGCCATCCTCGGCGTCTTTGAACACTTGTCGAGCGCGCTCAATTTGAAACTTCATGAACGCCACCCATCGGTCGTCGACTTTCCCGGTCGACGGGCTGAACATGCCGCGCAAAACCTCCTGTTCCGTGATACCAAATCGACGCAAATCTTCGAGCGGCACGTAGATGCGATTACGAGTTTGCGCATCCTCGCCGACATCACGCAAAATGTTTGTCAATTGGTTAGCCAACCCGAGCGCCAACGCAGCCTTGTACACCTTCTTGACGTCTCCCTCGAAGTTTTCATCGCAACCCATGATCGGCATCGACATCAAGCCGACCGTACCCGCGACGCGGTAGCAGTATTCATAAAGCTCGTCGAACGTCTCGTAACGAGGCTTGACGAGATCCATGCGCATGCCGTCGATCATGTCTCTAAATGGCTGGATGTCCACCGGAAATCTGGACAAGGTATCGCACAGAGTCGCGTCGATCACGTCCACGGGTTTCCCATCAAAGATCCCCTCCAATCGTTCCTCCCATCGATCGAGCGCTTCCGGCGTGATGTGCGACGCGTTCGGTCCATCCACCAACTCATCCGTGCGTCGGCACCACACGTAGATGGCCCAAATCGCCCGTTGCTTCTCAGGCGTCATGAGCTTGGTTCCCAGGTAAAACGTCTTCGCGTACTCCGCCGTCACCTCCCGACACCTCTCATACGCCGCATCCAACGTATCTTCCGGCACATTAAACCTCGGCGCGCGCACATCGTTCACTTGTCTCTCCACGCACGCCTCGAGCGCGCGCTGCTCCACCTCGTACCCATTCGGTCCCGCCACCACATCCTCCGGTCGTCGTCTCGCGCTCGACGGCGCGCTCAGGAGCGAGCCATCCACCACCGCGCGTCCCCGCGTCGCGTTCGCCCCTCTCCCCCCGCGCGCTCGCGTCCGGCATTCACGCGACGCACCACCACGATGACGATGATGCGTCGACGCGCGCGACGCCGGCGCCGCGCGGGTCATCCCCGCGCGCGACGTCGCCGCGCCCGCCACCATTCGCCCTCGATAGATCCACGCGACGACGACGACGGGTGAGACGACGACGACGACGACGGGTGAGACGACGACGGGTGAGACGACGAACGACCGATCGAACGAGTCACCGACGAGCTCTGTTCGCACCGAACACGTACGCGCGCCGCGATGCGTCGTCCGTCCGACGGGCCGCGCCGTCGCCCCCGCGCCGCGCACGCCGCATCCGTCTCGAGACGAACGCCCGAGTGGATAACGCAGAGGGGGTCGATGGGGAGTCACACACCGTCACTCACGATCGGAGGGGGTCGATGGGGAGTCACACACCGTCACTCACGATCGGAGGGGGTCGATGGGGAGTCACACACCGTCACTTACATTTTGGACCCTTTCGACGCCCAGCGGTCCGTTGGTCCGTCCGTCCGTCCGGCGCAGCGCGGCGCGGCGGCTGTCGGTGGGTATTACAATGCAAACATCAATCAATCGTTGCGCGTCGACGGGACCGACGACGGGATGGGACGCGTCGTGTTCGGGCGTGCGCGCGATGGGACGCGCGTCACGCGGACGCCTCGCGATCGGTGACGAGGATGAGGTGGGATCCGAACTGCGTGTCGACGGGACCCAAGACGGCGTTCAACTCCCCGGAGAAGACGACGGCGTCGAATTCCTTCACCATTTGACCCGGTTTGAACGTCCCGAGTTCGCCGCCTTTTTTCGCGCTCGGACACGTGGAATGTAATTCCGCCGTTTTCGCAAATTTCGCGCGAAGCGGCGCGCCGCCGGCGACCTCGTCCTCGATCTCGCGCTTCAACGCCTCGGCGCGCGCGCGATCCTTGACCAAGATGTGCGACGCCGTCGCCGTCGGTCCGAACACCATCGATCCGAAGGCGCGGTAGGCGAAGAACCCGAGGGTGGCGAGGAAGAACCCGATCGAGCCGTACGTGAGGAGCGCGGTCTCGGCGTCGGCGAGCTCGGCGAGCGGGGCGAGCGCGCGCGCGGGCATCGTTCCGCCTCGCGATGACGAGGATGCCGCGCAATGGATAGAGTCGACGACGTCTCTCGAGCGCGACGGACGCGCGACGCGCGCGGGAAGCGGGCGAACGGTCGCGCGAGTCGTCGTCGCGGTGCGCGCGCGCGTCGTCGGCGTCGCGACGGTGCGCGTCGTCGCCATCGTCCTCGGTCGGAGAGTGTGGTCGTCGGGTCGCGCGTCGCGTGCGGTCGGTCGTCGAATCGATCGACGCCGGAGTGTGACGCGCGTCGAGCGCGAGCGCGCGCGCGCGGAGAGGCGACGCGCGATGGCGTCGACGGCGTCGTACGTCGCGTGCGCGCGCGCGGTGGCGAATCCGCGCGCGACGGCGACGGAACGCGAGGAGGCGGAAAAGTACCTCGCGAACGCCGCCGGCGGGGACGCGCGCGAGGCGAGGCGGTGCGCGCTCGAATTGCTCGAGGCGTCGACGAGCGACGCGCCGGGAGATCGTCTGTCGTCGGTGGAGCGTCAGACGTGCGGCGTGATCGCGGCGAACGCGCTCGCGGTGGGTTGGAAGAGCATGGAGGCGGAGGCGAGGACGGCGTGCCGAGGCGGCGTGCTGCGCGCGCTGTTCGGACGCGACGCAGACGACGATCGAGGGGTGATGCGCGCGTTCGTGAATTGCGTGGATGTTTTGGCACAGTGCGCGTGCATGGAGAGGGAGGATGGGTGGGAGTGGGACGAGCTCGCGACGGCGCTGGGCGCGGGGGCGACGAGCGAACGAGCGCGCGGGCGAGAGGCGACGGCGAGAGTGTACGGCGCGCTCTGCGAATCGCTCGGCGCGCGTGTGGCGGCGAAACACGAGGATATACTGAGAGTATTCATGCACATGCTGTCGGACGTCGATTTACACGTGAAATTAGCGGCGTTGGATGGCATTGCGAAATTGGCATCGTCGTGGTGTCTCGCGAGAACGCTCGGACCGACGCTCTCCGAGTGCGCGTCGATGTTAGTGACGGGCGCGGATAACGCGCTCAAAGTGGGCGACGAAAAGATTTTGAGTTCGATTCTCGACGCTATGACGGCGTTGACCGGGGTCCGAGATGAAGTGTACGGCGCGCACAGCCCGGCGCTGATTCACATTCTCGAGGTGGCGCTGCGAGCGGCGACGAACGCCGCGTTTGACGCGTGCTCGATTCGAGCGCCAGCTCTCTTGGTGTTGACCAAAATGGCGAAAACGCACACCGAGCTACTGAGCGATACCATGGCGGGACAGATCGACTTGCAATACGACCCACACGTCCTCGGACAGGGCGGTCCAATCGCCGCCGCTCTCGTGCCTCCGTTGTTGACGATTGCTTTGGAGGCCGACGACTCGGACGCCGCGGACGAAGACATTGAGGGAGAAGGACTCGATGAGCAGAGCTCTTCGCCGGCTGCGCTAGCCAGAGCCGCTCTACGCGCACTGTCCAGTTCTCTGCCGAATCACTTCGTCGTCGCTCCGGCGCTCAATCTTTTAGAGAGACTTCGAGGTTCGCCGAGCGCTCCCGCCTCCTGGAGAGTTTTTGCCGCCATCACGGAGGGGACGCAGGGCGACGGTGTGAGCTCGCATCTTCCGTCGCTCGTACCCGAACTCACGGAAATGCTCAAGAGTGACGATGTGCGCCTTCGCGCGGCAGCCACGGAGGGGATATGCGCCATCGCGGCACACTGTCAACCAGAGATGGCTGACGCGTACGCCGACACCATGTTCGCACTCATCGCGGGCATGCTTCACCACTCTCCACGAAGCTGTCAATGGACGGTTCACGGCGCCTTATCGAATATGTGTGCCAACGCAGTCGGCGAGTCTATCGATCCCGTGCTCCCGTCGCTCGTCGAAGCTTTGAAGGTACAACTCATGGATCATTCATGGCGCACAGCCGCGAGGGCGACGGCGTCGTTTGGCGCGGTGGCGCAGTGCGCGCTTGACTATTTCACACCGTTTTCGAGCGACATTTTATCGCTTTTACTCGCGCGTGCGCAATCGGCGGAGCGAATACCGCACGGTACCGAATTACAAGCGAGGTCAGTGGCCGCCATGGCGACGATTCTCGGTGTCATCGGGATTGAAGCCGCGCCGCCGGGATTGCTCGAACTCTTACTTCAGACGGCGGCTTCTTCGTTAACCTCCAACGATACTATCGCTCGTGAATGCGCGCACGAGTGTTTGGGTAAGTTGGCCGTCGCGCTGGAGGAGAAATTTGAACAGTTTGCCGTCGATGCGGCTTCGGCTGCCGTCACCACACTCACGGCGTCAGAGGCGACTCCGACATTCAAGACGGCCGTCACGACGGGGGCTGTGGAGGAGCAGATCGCCGCAGCCGAAGCTTTGGGTCAATATTTCAATAGTGGCGTCGTTTGCATTCGACCCTTCTTACCGCAAACGCTCGAAGCTCTGGCGTCGGCGTCCGACGCTTCTCGACCGGTGCCTCTTCGCCTCGCCGCAATTCGAGCCATTGAGTTCATATTCACTCCTTGGACGAATGCGGAGAAAGAGGACTCAAACTTTCTCGCGCTCTGTGTTGCGACTTTTACTGTTCTCTGCGAGTGTGTCAAATCTGACTCGGACGCCGCGACGGTCTTAGCGGCCGTCCAGAGTATCAGTGAATTGCTAGACAAGGCAAAGTCGCTCGCGACGCTGCCGAATTCGGTTTTAGAGAGCACGAAAGACGCGGCGGAGATGGTGATTCGTTGGCAAACCGTGTGCCAGATTGAATACGAAGCGAAGGAAGAGGCGGCAGAAAACGACGACGATGGGTACGAGAGCGATGATATTTTCGATTCAATGGTGTTTTGGGCCGAGCGAATAGCGCCGCAAGATGACGATAGTGATTAGATTGTAAGCGTGTTACAGACGACGACGTCTATGTTGGAACGTAATCGCGACGATACCGCAAATCATCGCACCCGAGAGATAGAACAACAACGCGAAGAGATTTCTGTCGGCGTGCTTGAATTTCACGCCGATGACGTTGAGGTACGTCTCACCAGAGACTAAGACGACAACCTGTTCGCCGTTAAAATCGGCGTTAAATTTGTAGGGACCACCGCGCATTTCGTTGGCAAGAATCCCTCCGAACGCGTAGTATTGCGCAGAAAGAAACCTGATCCAGCGGGAGCCGAACGGCAACCGCTTGATGTTAATCAGGTACCCTGCCCAAAGCGCTTGTATGAGGATGACGATGCTCTGAGCCAGAGTTGCGTTCGCCGTTGAGTTTCCGCAGAAAAATGCGATGCACGCACACGAACACGACTGGACAAAGGTGAAAAGCAGGATAAATGCGGAAAAGGTGACGAATGCTGCGAACGAATTTCGTAATCCCGATAGAAAGTAAAAAGCGCACACGCATATCAAAGTCGGTATCAGTCGTAGAACAAAAAAGTCGACCCACACTTTGCACAGGAAGAACTCAGCCGATGAGTACTGGCGCGCCCAAACTTGTCTCTGAACGACTCCGTTCTCCGTGTTGATTAGATCAATTATCGTCATCGATGCCAGAGAAAAGTATATCAGAAGAAAGAACGTCGAACCCATACGATTTTGAAAGCCTTCGAGATCGTCCGATGCGTTGCACAACGCGCCGAGGATGATACCGATGAAGATCGGCGCAAAACAATGCGAGAACATCACGCGTCGCTGCCGCACCAAGACAATAAACGCACGCCACAAGAGAACACTTATCCGAGTGAATACTGATTTGAACTCATGCGCCGCGATGCGATCCGCTGGAAGCTGAAGTCTTGGAGTGTGTATCGTCCAATTCGATTTGACGGGTGTTTCGGGGACCGACTTCAACGTCGATGTAAACTTTTTCTGTTTCGCATCATCGCACGCGATATCGAGAAGCCATTCGGCTGTGCTCATTCCCATCGGTACTTCCATGCCAACTTTTGACAAAGTGTCGTCGATTTCCTTGGGATCACCGGACCAGAGAACCTGACCGTCGTTTGTGAGCACCACGATGCGGTGATAGAGATCGACGATGCGTCGCGATGGTTGATGAACCGTCGTGATGAGTATCTTTCCTTTATCGGTCGCGAGCGTGCGCAGCTGAGAAAACAGTCGCCACGAGGTTTGCGCATCCAAGCCAGACGCTGGCTCGTCGAGAAGAATGAGGGGTGCGTCACCTCCGACGAGTTCGCTCGCCACCTGAACGCGTTTCAACTCTCCTCCACTCAGTCCAGAGCCTATCACGCGCAGATCAGAGACGTGCTCTAACCCCATATCTCGAATCACGTTCTTACTACGATCTGACACTTCTTTCAGAGAGAAGAACCACGGCATTTTGAGTTTCGCTGCAGTCTGCACCGTCTCAGATACTGTTAATTTTGAAATCAAATCCATCGATTGTTCGACGAAGGCGACTTTTTCCATGCCGACTCGTTCTCCATTCAACGTGATCTCACCGTCTTTAACAAGTCTGCCGTGAGCGATGGCGTTGAGAAGCGTTGTTTTGCCACATCCCGAAGGACCCAAAATGCCAATCAACCCTGATTCAAAGCGCTGCGAAACGTTTTTAAGAATCATGCGTTCACCCGCCGCACACGAGACGCGTCGCAGATCCAAGACGATGGAATGTTGCTCCGTGGTGCCATCAGTACCGGTGATGCGTTGGCAATATTTTTCGCGCAACGAATTACGCCTTTGAGAGCGATATATGGAAAATCCGATCGTCGCAAGCGCGCCGGCGGCGAAAATCGTACCGAGCGCGATGCCAATCGCTTCGCCAGTGTTTGAACTTGAAGGCGACGATTCATACGAATCGTCGATTCCACTGAACGCTTCCGTGATGTTCACTTCTGTGTCGTTCGTGCCGTTTCGCAACCATTCCACGGGTATGGGGGGCGCGCTCGGCGGCGGAGGGCCTCTCGGACAGTTGAGCTCATCCCGCGGACAGGACGAAACACGAATGAACGCCCCCAACGTCGCCCCGGCATCGAGCAGCACGTTCAGGTTTTCCACCCCACACGCATCGAGATCGAGTTCGCTCGTGTTGTATCCCGCCTCCGTCAGCGCTTCGTTCAGATAGCAGATGCACGACGTGCAAATGTCTTCCCGAGTTGGCTCGCAAGCTTCTGCTAAACCGCTCAAATCGAGCAAGGTTGGATCGATGGGACACGACGATTGCGCGCGCACGAACGGTGCGAGGCGCAGAAGAAGCGCGAGAAACACCAGAGTAAACATGGTTAAACGCACGCGTTGGTTTTTGACGGCTTCTCGATTTTGACGCGTGTTCCCGCCTCGGGGTTGTCATTGTGGACGGCGGAGATTGAGCGTTTCGTATCGCGCGGCATCGCGGTTGGTGTTGATTGCTACGGTCTAATAATTACATTCTGAATATCTTTGATTCGTTAAAGTCAAAGTCGACGAAGTTACCGTGCGAAATCGCAATCGGAACGTCGCCTTGGCCCCTTGCGGGAGAAATACATCCCACGCTTCCGTCGCCGTTGAATATCGCGTGAATCGGTCCCGTGGTACCAAATTTGCACCAGACGTAAGTGTCCGTGGAATAGTATCCACTCATAATTGTGAGTTGACTCCCTCCTCCGCGCGAACCGGCGGAGGGTGAGAGAGACTTGACGTCTATCTTTTTTATGGGTTCAAAGTCTATTTGAGACTCCGTCCATTGTCGAGCGTTCAGCGAGAGATCCAAACCGAGGAGTACTTCCTCTAATTGAACGCCAAAGGGTGGCGTCTCGCAACGCATGATCGTGGAAGAAATCGAAAGCGCCGCCACGGTGTACGCACCACCGAATCGGCAAGACAGTCCCGTTATGGTGGTCCCAGGCATGAGCGTCGAGCCCTGAGAGGTGACTTGAACAGACTGTACCAAATTGTTTCCGTGCACATTGATCAATGTTCCACCTCCGGAGGTGGCGCTTTCCGGGAACAGCATGTCGATCTCAGGAGCCGCTTTGAATTCAAACTGCACTGCGATGGGTTTATATTCCGTTCCGGCGATCAAACTCAGAGCGAGTTGAACCGGCACAAAGTTAGCGTCGCTTCCTGGAGTCATGCACGACGCCAAAATGGAGCCGTCGACGATTCCGCCACCAACCCTCGAAAAGAACTTGCAAGCAAGCGCAGAGGGTGGATTACTCTTGAACTTGACATCGATCAACGTTCCACCGGAAGTGGGACCGAAATCTTCCGCGACATATTCGACAAATTCCACAAAATCTGGCTTCGATTCCGTGACCAAGTCCACGTCCGTCGGACCGCTCACAGCGTTTGCGTACCTACTGTAATCTAGCATGTTGTTAGACACCCTCAACGGATACGATCGTGGTTGAAGAGCAGGTGCAGCGCAACTCACGGCAGTCGATCTTTCGTACGTCGCTCTAATGTGAATCTCGCCAAACTTGCAGAACAAATAATTGTTAGTTTGAAATCCGGCACCGGTGAACAACACAATTGTGCCTCCGCCTTCAAGCACTTCCAAAGGAACGCCCGTCGAATTGGTTAACGTAGGTAAGGCATAGAACGTCATTTCTCCTCCGGGACTACCCCATGATTCCGAATCCGTGTAAGCAGTCGACGTGTACAACCTCTCGCTCGTCGTATCCGTACCTTCCGGAGCCTCGAAGCGCATGACGGCGGAAGACAAGAAGGAATTTGAACCGTGAGGAATCGGTAGCACGACGTCGCCCAGACGCACCACTGTCATGCCTTCCATAAAGTTTTTACCCGTCACGAGCCCCACGGTGCCGCCCCCACTCACCGCAATCACAGGCTGCAAACTTAACGATACCGCTGTGTCGATGTATGCTATCTGTGGAACGTTCGCCGTGAGATTAGTTCCAGGAATAGAAAGAATCTCAAATCTTGGTACGGTCGTCCTTGTCAATATGCCGCCAATATTTGCAGCCTCCTTACACAGCGTAAAAGTTGGACTCGAGGAGATGCACGTGGGCACTGATGAATGCAACGAACCGATGCGCGCGTGCAAGCGCACAAAGGCGTTGTCCTTTGCGGGTACCACACTGGGGATCAACGGACTCGGCTGGAATGGAGAGAAGAACTCTAGAGCCGTCGTGTAAGGCAAGCTTCTCGCAGAGAGACTGTGCGACAGAAATACGGTTTTTCCGCCCTCATAAGTCGCTGGACTGATCGCTTCAACTTCTGCACCCGTCACCCATCGTAACGCGAGGGGTGAAATGGAACCAAACGACCCGTGGAGATCGTACACTTGTTGGCCCAAATCAGTTCCAAGTATCTTGATAGTCGTTCCACCGGCCAAAAAGAGGCTGGTTGGTTCGACGGTTGAAATTCCAGGACGATTAATCGAGCTCAACTCCGCCTGTCCGTCTTCCGACGTTGAGCCCGATAAGCCAGCCGTGAGTGCAACTTCGGTGAGTGCAGTGGCGTATGGAGATTCACATATGATGAGTGAAGAACTCAAGAAGTGTGCGTCCACCACAGTTGAACCGGAGAATGAGTTTTGATTCCAGGGCGAAAACATGCACACGAGTCCATCGGAGACGGCATCTATGAGAATGACCGAAACGAGCGTTCCGCCACCGGTGTGAATCACTTCTGGCTCCCAGGCATCAACCGTCGGCGCCGGAGTGTAGTGGAAAGTGGCACTGAACGACGTGTTCGCTGCATCTGGCCCGCTCGCTATCAATGGATACATACCTTCCAGGAATGAGTCCCGTTGTAACGTACATAACATAGAATACACACCAGAAGTATCGGATGCCACACTCGTCAACGAAGTCGTGCCCGTGAGACAACCTCTCGTTGCGACATTCTGTGGCGGATACGGTGCATCGTAAAACGCTTCAACAACAGCTGTTTGGTCAGATACATGTGCTCCTTGCGGTAGTACGTCACTGATTTTAGCTGGGTATACGTAATCGATGTTCAAAATGGAGTTGTATGATGTTCCTGGCGGCAGCGCGGGATTCGCCAGGCTGAGAGTGAGCTCGTACCTCCAATCGCGCTTGTTCATGGAAACTTGCAGATGCACATTTTCTTTCTTATGCGCTGGAGATATGCACCTCAATAATCTAGAATCGTACGCACGTGCATAAAACGGACCGATTGTACCTGCTCGGCACCACAGAGTCGATGGCGCGGAGAACTTGTCACCACTCACTTCCAGCGACGTGCCACCCTGAACAGGAGAAAACGCAGGGGAGACCGTCGAAAGTAATAGCTGGTCAAGCGCCGTGAAAGATGTAGACGACGCGTGTCTATGTGGTGACGCGTATATCGTTTTTACCCCATTGATTGAAAACGTTGGGCTCTCAACGACAGTGAGCGCAGATGATACCACACGCGCTGTGACCGCCATTCCATCAAATGTTACTTCACTCGCATCCTCACTTCTGAAATTGGTGCCAGACAAGAATAAGACCGTCCCGCCGTCGGTGGGACCGGTCAAAGGATCTACGTTTGACAAAGTCAATCGGGCAAAGTATTCGAACTGCGTCTGACTGCTATCGTATCGTGCGTAAGTCGACGCAATGGCGTAAACACCGACTTGTACGAAACCTGCGGTTGAAGTGCTAGGCCATGAGCACGTAATGGAACCACTAGTGGATGATACTTTCCTCGCGGTTACGTTCAAAGAGCTGCAGTAGTCTCCAGCGAGAGTGCTTAAACCACCTCCGTAGATGGTATACTCTGTCGCAACATTGATTGGACCTTGAGCGGGAATCACGGCAGTGATGTGTGTCAATGTTGCTGTGTAGGCGTAGACGAGACTTGCGAAAGCATAATCCCGGCCATTGATCGAGATTGTGACGGGAACATCACTTGGGGCATGGTTTGGAGTAGCACATCGCAACTGTTGCGCGTGCACGTATGTAGCTGTGATGGGTCCCACTGTACCAAATCTACATCCAAGCATGGAAGTGTCTGTGAAGCCGGTGCCTGTGAAAGAAACGCTTGTCGTACCCGCCTCAGGCCCAGTTTGAGGGTTGACACGATCCATGCTAATCTCTGTGACGTAATCGACACCAGTTGAAGTGAATGGACCAATGCCAACACCGCTAGAATCTTTCTGATTACCCAGACCTGCTTTGATTGTTGCGCCACCGACTTCGTGCTGTGGAACTTCAAGAACTAGCAAAGCAGAAGATACGACCACGTAAGGAATATCAGACTCATCCAAACTGACCCTCAATACGTCTGTCTTCAAATCTTTGCCCGAAATCCATATTTGCCCTCCTCCGCCGACGTGAGTGAACTTGGGGGAAGCTCCGATGATTGTCGTTACGGGCTGAACCATGACCTGAGAGAAGGAGACTCCTCCAACGTCTGCAGATACCGGTTTGAAACCACCAGGCTGCTGCGGCACGATGTATATTCCATTTATAGTGGGTGAGAGCGTGGCATTCTCTCGACCAACTTGGATTATCGACAATGTGGGAACCAAGGAGTAAGACAACGGATCTCGCCAAAGTGATAAATATCCGCCCCTTTTGCTTGCAATTCCACTGTCCAACACGACCGGTGGCTCTGCCGAAGCAACATAAGAGATAAGCGACGACGTACAGCTTTTCGATGGTGAAAGCACACTGAAGACACTTACGCAAATGGTTGTATTTGTACCCGCCACTCCCGCTGGCGAAACGCACGTGACTTTAGTTGACGTGACGTACTGCGATGAGATCGGGCCAATTGAACCAAATGAGCACACCGCGGAATTGTCGATTATTGGAACGTTTGTCCCCGTGATTGTTATCAGAGTGCCACCAATCTCTCCGCTCGTTTGTGGAGAAACGGTAGATGCCGATGGCACGCCCTGTCGAGAAAGTGGGTACGCGCCGTCTCCACCCTCAATCGACAACTGTGTTGACACCTTGGTCGTCGAGATTGATTCACAGCGAACGACTCCAGAAGAGATTATATGGGGCACAACTGCTTGTTCAGCGTCAAAAAGGCAGTGGAACTGCTCGCCGTCATCGCCGATGAAGTGTTGCGTGGACAATGTGAGAATCTCATCCGGTAGCGTAGATGCGCCAGAGGGATTCACGTTCAGTAATAACGGTGTCTTCTTGATCAAATACGAGACACTCAATGTCTGTCCGCGAGTAATAGTACTCACGGTAGTGAAGCCAACTGAAACAGGATCGATCGTGCAGCTGTACTCAGCCGCCCACGAGGTGTTGAGCCCAAGAACCTCTCCGTCGCATGACGCGCTGGCCAACCAACTCCCGTAGACGGCGACAGCACCTGGCAACTCTGTTAAACTCAAACTCGGTGGTAATATTTTGCTAATCGTAGATGTTGACACGTATGTCACTATAGTGGATCCTGAGGCCAGCCCATCTGCGTGCATTCGGAACGGTGTTGAGGTACCGAGTAAGCGCACCGGGCTCACGCACGTCGCCGTGGTGCTCGATGACCAGAGCGCAGAAATCATAACGGTCCCGAATGAGCACGACAAACCGTTATCGTTTGGTATGTTTGAACCGGTCACAGACACGACACTGCCACCAGAAATGGCTATCCCACTTGGACTGATTGGACTGCTGGAGGCCAATTCAATCGCGGCGCGAGAAGTGAATGTGAGCGCATTACTCGTCAAGTTTCCATTCGCCTTCACGCGAGCGATGTACACGCTCGCAGTCGATGGCGAAAGCTCTGACACTATCAGAGCAGAACTGTAGAAATGACCCACGCCTCCACCACTATCGAGCGACAAGTATGAAGATTCACGTAAGTGCTCGCCTGCAATGTGAATCAGTGTTCCGCCTGATGTGGGGCCATTGAACCGATAAATAGATCTGATGACTGGCAAACGCACGTATGCAAGCGTCTGCTGATCTATGACATCATCGATAATGCTTCCAATACCAACGGCGGCAAAACCCTCAGCACCTGGCGGAGCCACACATTCGATTTCTCCAAAGCGGTTAACGGTACCCGTCGCACTCGATCCGCTCATCACGCAGTCGTAGCTCCCGCTTACGTCACCAGCTAAACCAAAGATGCTCACATCGTTGTTGCCGAATAACGGACTCACTGGAGGAATAATAGTGACGACTTCGACACCAGTGCTGTAGATGAAAGGTTTGCTTGTCTCTGTGTACACGTTGCCAAGTATCGTAACCTGAATGTCGACGGTTTCGTCAAAGTACGATGGAGACGTACACTGAACTTGCTTGTCATGTATCGTTCTCGCCTTCACGTAAGAAACCGTCCCAATGCGACAGTACACAATGCCGACACCGTCAAATCCTGTGCCAGTCACGCTAATGGAGGTTCCGCCTCCCAACACTCCCCTAGATGGACTAATACTACTCATGGTCAAAATATTAACCGAACTCAGCGATACGACTGTTCGACTCCAAACGCCGTCGTCACTCGCACTTCCAAATCCAACTTTCGCATCTGTGTTTCCGGTTGCTAGCAAATGCGAAGTACACTTGACCAGCGACGAAGAGACGAACGTCGCATCAACCGCATTCTCACCAAAAGCGCAATACACTTTTGCTTCGTCAATGAAGTCCGTCCCAAGTACGTGTACAACAGTCGGAATCAAAGTTTGGATCACTACGGGAATAGAACCTGACACCACAGGAGATGTGTAATATGCAAACTCTGCCGGTTCACTCACGCTCTCGTCGCTAGCGAACGTGTACGAGTACACCTCCACGAAACCGGCTGTCGTGCTACCCGATACCGTACATGGATCCAAAACAACGCCGCCCACTCTGCACCCAGTACCCACCGTGTACACGAGCGACCATACGAGCGATAACGTCGTATCACCAACGCTGCGAACCACGGAAGGCATCACCGCGCCAAGAATATCACCTGAATCGTAAATGAACGACTGATTAAAAGACAGTGATGTGCCATCTTGACGCCCAACTCCAACTAAGACAGTTCCTATTGAATGTGCAGGAGAGACGCAGTCAACTTGTGTGGTAGAAAAGTAACTTGCGAGAACACTTATCGTCCCGAACTGGCACTTGAGATCATCTGTATCCTTGAAATTCGATCCGCGAACACGAACAGAAGTGCCGCCTTCAAGGATACCCGCCACTGGTTGCAAGGAGCGTACCTCCGCCAAGGCGACAAAGTAAATGCTAGTAACCTCTACGTTTGACGTTGGTGAAGCATAAATATTTGCCTCCCCTTCAGTGTGCGCCGAAATTTCGCATTGGATCAACGCAGATGAAACAAATCTCACCGGAGCGGTAGAATCCGTGCCAACTCTACAAATCGATGAGTTGGACAAGCTTGTCCCCGTCAAAGATATGACTGATCCTCCTGCAATGTCAACGTAGGTCGGCACTGCTGAAATATTCGTGCCTGTGTATATAATAGTCGTCTCGTCACCGATGACTTCATCGTAATATTCTTCACTATCCGCTGGAAAGAAGAACTGTGGGAAAGTTGTACAAGGCTGGAATGTGTCAATGTTTGGCCCCGTCCAGAGATCAACATAGGTGCTCGGATGCGACGAAGCCGGAGAGATACACGTTACAGTACCGTTAATCATCAGAGTATCCATGACCGCACTAACTGTGATGGCACCGAAATGACATGAATAACCATACATATTTAGCGGCTCGACGAGTTCATCATTTCCTCTTCCTTGCAATACGACGGAGAGGCCACCACGCTCGGCGAGGGTCGAGTTTACATCCCATGAGTTTGAAACTTCTATGGAACACGGCTCTGACCACACTTCAAAGGCGCGGCTACCACTCAAAGATCCCGCAGTACCCCAGCTGCGTATAGACAGGTCCGTCATACCTTTCGATAAAAATACCGGCGTCTCGCACTTCATGAAGGCGCTCGAGACTACTTCTGAAGGTGATAGCGTGCTGACGGCGGGTACCGTGCCCGTACCTCCTGCTCCAAATGTACACTGACTCGAATCTTTCGCAAAGTTTGAGCCGCTCACACGTAATATACCGCCTCCCGCTTTATCCCAGCCGTACGGAAATACTTGCTCTAGTTTCACCGGTTCGTGTAGCGTAAAGGTGTTTCTATCGCTCGTGAAGTCCAACCCATTCATAGACACCTCGATGTATGCGAATCCCTTGTTTAACCGCAGGCTCGGTGATATTGTGCACTTGACCAGCTCCGAACTGACGTACGTGAGCGGCACCACAAAGTCTCCCACGCGACACGCCGACACATTTGTTGAGAAAAACGCCGAACCGTGCACGTCCACGGTTAAATTGTTCTGATTCAACTGCGAGGACGGCCACACGCTCCAATCCGCCGGAACAAGCATGTTCGCTCCCGCATCCGTCAGGGTCGTCAACGTCGCTAGCACGACCGCAAATATCCACGCCGCCGCCCGACGCCGCCTCGACCACCCTCCGCGCGTCGTCATCGTCATCGCGTTCGAGCTCCGTCAACTCGCGCCGAAAACGCGCACGAAAACGTCCCTTCGAGACGACGTTCACGACTACTTCCACGAACTCGCGCGTGCAGAGTGAGAGTCGCGCGCGATCCGACGACAACGATGCTCGTCCGCTCGAATCAATCCGTCACACCGAACGGCCTCCTGCGCGCATCATCTTCGAGCGCACCATCACCCTCGACGTCGACGTCGTCTTCCCTCTCGCGCGGCGCCGACGACGATGACGACGATCACGCGTCGATCGCTCGCGCGGAACGACGACCGAGACGCCTCGCGCGCCACCACGAGCGCGGGCCGCGGGGCGCGTTTTGAAACGACCGCGGCCTCGTCGAAGAAGGACGCGGTCGGAAGTCTTGCACGGGCGGTTGTCAGGGTTCTTTTCCCTAGGGTATGACCTTTTTCGTCAGGTTGAGGACGTTTTTAAGACAAAGTGAGAGGGGACGCGCATCGCGCGGGCCGGTCGGCGCGCTCGAGGGGGGGCGCGCGCGCGGGACGTCGCGCGCGACAGTC
>Ga0181568_10001805_pt1 | contig 19479 bp, 14 predicted proteins | sample 101ome_20_FD_133758 | JGI IMG/M metagenome (GOLD analysis project Ga0181568, IMG submission 133758) | Coastal salt marsh microbial communities from the Groves Creek Marsh, Skidaway Island, Georgia - 101404AT metaG (megahit assembly) | ecosystem: Environmental > Aquatic > Marine > Intertidal...
CAGCGCACCCCCGGCGCCTTGACCTGCTCGTTCCACTTGCCTAAGACCAGCTCGAGGCCGCGCTCGTTTTCCTGCACCCGATAGAACCCGCTAAGACCCCACAGGACCAACAACACGAACACAACAATCGCGATCCCGCGGCCGCTGCCGAAGCCGCCCGGCATCAGGCGGCGAACCTTGTCCTGGCTGCGGCGCAGCATCTCCTCGATGTTGGGCTGCTGACCGCCGCCCGGACCACCGCCGGATGGCGGGCGCTGCCCGCCCCAGGGACCGCCGCCGCCGCCACCGCCGCCGCTGCCGCCCCACGGGCCTCCACCGCCTCCCTGACTGTTCCAAGGCATCACAAATTCCTTCGACTGTTTGCTGACGCCAAAAACCGGATGTCCGCCCTTGCCGGGCAAACGGTCACCGCGCCGGGTTTATAATTCGATCACCGGGGCTTATATCACACAACATGTTGCGAGGTGCGATCACGCCCTGGCGACCAGTCCTTGACGATATTGTCTGCACACCCGGAGTTTTCAAGCATGTCGGCGGTTTCCGAAGACGATATTCGCGCGGCCCTTCGCACGATTATCGATCCTGTCAGCGGCGAGGATATTGTCGGCCAAGGCATGGTCTCCGGCCTCGTCATCAAGGACCGGAATATCGGCTTCGCGATCGAGATCGACCCGGCAGACGCCGAGCGTATGGAACCGCTGCGCAAGGCGGCCGAGCGCGCGGTCATGGCGCTCGAAGGTGTGTCCTCCGTCTCCGCCGTGCTGACTGCGCACAACGACGCGCCGGCATCGCGCCCGGAGCCCCAGGCACGGGCGAATGCCAATACCGCGCCGGCCACCCCCCTGCTCCCCGACGTCGGCGCCATCGTCGCTGTTGCCAGCGGCAAGGGCGGCGTCGGCAAATCCACCACCGCCGTCAACCTCGCGGTCGCCCTCGCGGCGCTCGGCCAGCGGGTCGGGATTCTCGACGCCGACGTCTATGGCCCCTCGCTGCCGCGCATGTTCGGCGTGGACGAGAAGCCCAAGCCGCTCGCGAACAAGAAGATCGCGCCGCTCGAGGCACACGGGGTGAAAATCATGTCCATGGGCTTCATGGTGCCCGAGGACACGGCCATGGTCTGGCGCGGCCCGATGGTGATGGGCGCGCTCGAACAGATGATGCGCGAGGTCGAGTGGGGCGAACTCGATGTGCTGGTGGTCGATATGCCCCCGGGCACGGGAGACGCGCAGCTGACCATGGCACAGCGCGTGCCGCTCGCCGGCGCGGTGATCGTCTCCACGCCCCAGGACATCGCGTTGATCGACGCGCGCAAGGGCATGAGCATGTTCGCGAAGGTCAATGTGCCGGTGCTTGGCATTATCGAGAACATGAGCACCTTCATCTGCCCGAACTGCGGCGAGCGCACCGACATCTTCGGACATGGCGGCGCCCGCGCAGAGGCCGAACGGCTCGGTTCCGACTTCCTCGGCGAGATACCGCTCGACGTCGCCATTCGCGTCACATCGGACGCGGGACAACCGATCACCGCAAGTGAGCCCGACGGCCCCCACGCCGCCGCCTATCGCGATGTGGCGATGGCGGTCCTGGGCAAGATTTCCGCCGCGACAACCCGTCCCGCGCCCGCGATCTCGATGGAATAACGGCGCGGCGCGACGGCCGGTCGCGACGATTTGATCGTTCGACACATCTTCGTGCATTGCCGAATGCGCGCTCCGTCACCAGCTACAGGAACAGACGCGGGCCGGTCATGCGGGCCCGCATCGCGATTCCGCCGGGCCGGCGTCAGGCCTTGCCCCGCAGGCCGCCGGTCGTCTTTGCCCCCCAAAAGGCCGGCACCAAATGGGCCCGGCCCGGCGGACGTCGCGAACGATTTTTCTGCGGAAGATCGGAATGATTTTCACTGCGGATGTGTTTACAGGTCATACCGCAACTCACCCCCGGGAGATTTCATATGCGCCGTGCAACGCAAGCCGCCGCTTTTCTGATCTTCGGCCTTTTCTTCGCCGCCCCCGCGCACGCTATCGATCCTGTTTACAGTGCGGAGGGCGCGGCCATACGCGGCTACGATCCGGTCGCCTACTTCACGGAAGAAAAGCCGATGAAGGGCAGCGCCGTGCACAGTGCGACCCACGACGGGGCGACGTGGCATTTCGCGTCCGCTGAAAACCGCGATCTGTTCGTGGCAAACCCGGAGAAGTACGCGCCCCAGTATGGCGGCTACTGCGCCTGGGCTGTCGCGGAGGGTTACACTGCCCCGACCGATCCGGGTGCCTGGTCCACCAAGGACGGCAAGCTCTACCTGAACTACTCGAAGCTCGTGCGCGCGCGCTGGGCGATCGACAAGTCCGGCAACATCATCAAGGGCGACCGGAACTGGCCGGGCCTGCGCGACGGCTAGACCGAACCACCCGAGCGATCGAGGGTGACGAAGCTGTAGGCCGGAACATCACCCTCGGCGGGATGGTCCTCACGCGCGATCTCGCGCCAGATGCCACGTTCCAGTACCGGCAGGCTGGTGTCACCCTCGGCGTCCATATGCACTTCGGTCAGGTAGACGCGGTCCGCGCGCGGTAGCGCCAAAGCGTAGATCTGCGCCCCGCCGATCACCATCACCTCTTCCACATCGCCTGCAGCCGCGAACGCGGCGTCCAGGTTCCCCACAACCACCACGTCCTCGGCCGCGAAGGCTGGATCCCGGCTGATCACGATGTTCGTGCGGCCGGGCAGCGCGCGGCCGATCGACTGGTGGGTCTTGCGTCCCATCACGATGGGCCGGCCCATCGTTGTTTCCTTGAAGAATTTCAGATCCGCCGGAATGCGCCAGGGCAGATCGCCGTCCCGGCCGATGACACCGTTCCGAGCGGCCGCCACGATCAGGGAAACGCGCACCGCGTCAGACCGCCACCTTCGCGGGGATGTGCGGATGGAACCGGTAGCCGTCGAGGGTGAAATCCTCGTACTCGAACGCGAACAGATCGTCGATCTCCGGGTTCAGCGTCATCCGCGGCAACGGATAGGGCGCGCGCTCGAGTTGCGCATCGGCCTGTTCGAGATGGTTCAGGTAGAGATGGGCATCGCCGAACGTGTGGATGAACTCGCCGGGCTCGAGGCCGGTTACCTGGGCGATCATCATCGTCAGCAGCGCATAGGAGGCGATGTTGAACGGCACGCCGAGGAAGATATCGGCGCTGCGCTGGTAGAGCTGGCAGGAAAGCTTCCCGTTCGCGACGTAGAACTGGAAAAGGCAGTGGCACGGGGGCAGCGCAATGTTGTCCACGTCCGCGACGTTCCAGGCGGAGACGATCAGCCGGCGCGAGTCCGGCCGGGTCCTGATCTGGTCGAGCAGGTTTGCGATCTGGTCGATGCGGCTGCCGTCGGAAGTCGGCCAGGAACGCCACTGATGGCCGTAGACCGGTCCCAGGTCGCCGTCGGCATCGGCCCATTCGTCCCAGATCGAGACCCCGTTCGCGTTCAGGTACCCGATATTCGTGTCGCCCTTGAGGAACCAGAGCAGCTCGTGGATGACCGACTTCGTGTGGATCTTCTTGGTCGTCACGAGCGGGAAGCCTTCGCTCAGATCGAACCGCATCTGATGGCCGAAGACCGACAGGGTACCCGTCCCGGTGCGGTCCGTCCGCTCGGTGCCGTTGTCGCGCACATGGCGCATCAGATCGAGATATTGCTGCATCGGGTCGCTGACCTCGGGTCGGGCTTCGGAATTTCCGTAAACCTAGTGCGCAACGCGAGTCGCGAATATCCATGACGCCCTGTGGAAAGCCGGGCGATCGGGGATAACCGGCCATGGCCTTTCGCAATCGCCGCACCGCGCCTATATAATGGGGCGTCGGGTTCGCCCGACTATGGCAATAAACGTTTTGCGCAATAAACGTTCGGACCCGGGGGCAGTACCCGGCGCCTCCACCATTTTCTCGGTATTTCGCGGCCCGGGCCGCGACCGGAATGGGGGCGAAACAGGATCGACGGGCGCGTAAAGGCTCAACTTTTGCCCGGCATGGTACCACCGATATCGGGCCATATTCATAGGTGCCAACGACAACGTTGAAACCTCCGCTGTTGCCGCTTAATAACCGGTAATTAGCGCGGTTCGGGGGGCACCGGGCAACAGAAGCCCCCCACTTCCATGACCCGCCGAAAGCCTCCGCCCCTACGCGTTCACATATTCCGGCGGATTCTCGTCGGGTAACCGTTGCTCTTGGCGGCGCAGTGCCCGATATTCACCTTTCAGGATCAATCAGGCCCGCCGACCGGCGCAGTTGCAGTTCGCGAACATGACCGACGACCAGATGCGATACGACCAGATGGTGGAGACCGCCCTTCGCGGGGTGGTCCGCGAAGCATTGACGAAGACCCTGAACGAGGGGCTTCCGGGCGATCATCATTTCTACCTGACGTTCCGCACGCAGGCACCGGGGGTTTCGATCCCCGACTATCTTCAGGACCAGTATCCCGATGAGATGACGATCGTCATGCAGCACCAGTTCTGGGACCTGATCGTCGAGGACAGCTTTTTCTCGGTCACGCTCAGCTTCAAGAACCGCCCGGCCGAGCTGCGCATTCCCTATTCGGCGCTGTCCGCCTTCGTGGATCCCTCGGTCAAGTTCGGCCTCCAGTTCAACGTCGATACCGGCGGCAACGTGATGGTGCCGGCGGTGCGCTCCGAGGGCGACCTCGTGCCGGTGCCCGACAATATGAGCACATCGGGCGATGACGCCGAGGACGGGCCGGTACAGCGCGAGCCGACGGACGACGGCGACGGCGCCGAGGTCGTCAGCCTGGACCAGTTCCGCAAGAAATAGAATCCCGTCCGCATGCCGCCTGGCCAGGAATTCGCCGAACATGCGCGCGACCTGCTAACGCGCGTCGGGCCGCCCTTCGACGAGGGAACACGCCTGCGCCGCATGTTCGGCGGTCATGGAATCTTCTGCGACGGCGTCATGTTCGCGTTGATCGCGGACGAAACGCTTTATCTCAAGGTCGATGACGAAACCCGGCAGGCCTTCTTCGACACGGGCAGCGAACCCTTCGTTTATGAGAGAAAGGGGAAGGACGTCGAGCTGTCGTATGTCACGGTGCCGGACACGGCGGCCGAGGACATCGACGACCTGCGCCCATGGGCGCATATGGCGCTCACGGCGGCAAATCGGGCCCACGCAAAGAAGAAACCACGCAAACCCTGAAGCGTCCCGCGCCTTAGCCCTTTACCTATGGCTTGCGGCGACGATAATGCGCGCCGAACCCGGAGGAAGTGATGACCGACAAGACCCGTATTGAAAGCGACACGATGGGCGAGGTGGCCGTCCCGGCCGACAAGTACTGGGGCGCCCAGACCCAGCGCAGCATCGAGAATTTCCCCATCGGCGACGACCGCATGCCGACAGCCCTCGTGCGCGCCCTGGGAATCCAGAAACAGGCCGCCGCCCGCGCCAACCTGGCACTCGGCCAGCTGGAGGAAGACGTCGCCAACGCCATCATCGAGGCGGCGCAGGAAGTGATCGACGGCAAGTTCGACGACAACTTCCCGCTCGTCGTCTGGCAGACCGGATCCGGCACCCAGTCAAACATGAACGCCAACGAGGTGATCGCGAACCGCGCGAACGAGATTCTCGGCGGCAAGCCGGGCGACAAGTCTCCGGTGCATCCCAACGACCATGTCAATCGCAGCCAGTCGTCGAACGACACCTTCCCCGCAGCGATGCACATCGCGGCCGCGATCGAGTTCCAAGATCGCCTGGTTCCCGGCCTGACCCATCTGAAGAACGCGCTCGAGGCCAAGGCCGCGGCGTTCGCGGACATCATCAAGATCGGCCGCACCCACACCCAGGACGCGACCCCGCTGACCCTCGGCCAGGAGTTCTCGGGCTACGCGGCCCAGATGGAGGCCGTCATCGCCGGCGTCGAGCGCGCGACCCCCGACCTGCTGCAACTCGCCCAGGGCGGCACTGCGGTCGGAACCGGGCTCAACACGCCCACCGGCTTCGCCGAGCGCTTCGCCGAGGAAGTCGCGGGCATCACCGGCAAGCCCTTCGTCACCATGCCCAACAAGTTCGCCGGTCTCGCCGCGCATGACGCGATGGTCGCGGCCTCCGGCGCGCTCAACGTCGGCGCGGCGGCGGCGATGAAGATCGCCAACGACATCCGCTTCCTCGGCTCCGGGCCACGCAGCGGCATCGGCGAGCTGGCCCTGCCGGCAAACGAGCCCGGTTCATCGATCATGCCGGGCAAGATCAACCCGACCCAGTGCGAGGCCCTGACCATGGTCGCGGCGGAAATCATGGGCAATCACGTCGCCGTCACGGTCGCCGGCAGCAACGGGCATTTCGAGCTCAACGTGTTCAAGCCGGTGATCATCTTCAACGTGCTGCGCTCGGCACGGTTGCTCGGCGACGCCTGCCGGAGCTTCACGGATCGCTGCGTCGACGGGATCGAGGCGAATCACGGGCGCATCGCGGAGCTGATGGCCCAGTCGCTCATGCTGGTCACGGCGCTGAACCCGCACATTGGGTACGATAATGCCGCAAAGGTCGCAAAAAAGGCGTTTGCAGACGGGAGTACCCTAAAGGAGGCCGCAATTGACTTGGGCCTGCTGACGGCCGAGCAGTATGATGAGTGGGTCAAGCCGGAGAACATGATCAAGCCGTCATGATCAGCAACGTTGTCGACACCCTGCCGCGCCAATCGGCGAACAAGAAACGTTCCGTCGTGGTCGCCGGACATCGCACGAGCGTGTCGCTCGAGAACGTGTTCTGGGATCACCTGCGCAAGGTCGCCAAGTCGCGGCGGATGTCGGTCAACGAACTGGTGACCGAGATCGACCGCGAGCGCGACGGCAGCCTGTCGAGCGCCATCCGCGTGTTCGTCCTGGACGATCTCCGGAAATAGCCCGCGCGGCGCGCGGCCTTACCGCCCGCGAATCAATCCCTCGAGAAGATTGCGAAACTGGTCTTCGGGCCGGTTGGACGGTTGCTGCGGCTGGGACGTTCCCTCGTTCGTAGCCGGCGGCTGCTCCTGATTACCGCCCGGCAACAGCTTGCGGAGGACGGAGCCGGCGGCCTTCCCGACGATGAACTGGTTGATCTCGTTGAGGTTCACCAGCCGCGTGTTCGGTGCATCGAGCGAACCCTTCTGCTCGACCTCCACACCGGCGAACTCCGGATGTGCCGGGAACGCAGCGCGCGCACGTATATCCACCAGCCACGCCGGCAGGTTCGCCGTGCCGCGGAACGCGACCGCGGCGCAGTCCGCGTTGATCTGCTGCTGCGGCAGGGTCGCGATCCCGTTCTCGAGATCGAAGCGGCCGTCGAAGTTTGCGACCTTCGTCTGTCCGCCGCGACCGGCCTGGGTCAGACCGAGAAATCCCTCGATCCCGTTGAGCCGGTCGAGCTGGTTGCTGATGCCGCAGACGTCGACACCCTCGACCACGGCGTCGGTGAACCGCATCGCGCCCTTGCCGGCCAGGTTGGAGATCATCTCGAACTCGCTGCGCCCGCGCGACGCGACAATCAGGTCGGCGCCAAGCCGGCCCGACGCGAGGCTTACATCGGAAACCGGGAAGAGGAGATCCAGCACGGACATGACGCCGCGCTCCCCGCTGCCGTCGCCGACGAAACGCGCGGCATCGGCATTCTCGACCTTCATGGCGTAGCGCATGGACGGCACCTCGCCGTCGGCAAGTTGCCCGGTCATGTTGAAGGCGCCACCAAACGCCTGGCCGGACAATTCGGTCAGGTCCAGCACGCCGTCCTCGAGCCGGGCAACAAGCCGAGGCTGATCCACCCGAATGTTGGTGTAGGTGATGGCCGGCGAGGACAGCTTGATATCGGCGTCCGCGGCGCGAAGCCCGGACAGCTCGATCGGTTCGCGTGACCAACGCGCGCCACCCGACGCACCGGCCCGGCTGCGCGCGGGAGCCGCCGCTGCGGACGACGTGCCACCAGGCGACGCCGCGGGTGCCCCGTCGCCGCCCGCCGGCAGGAACCAGTCCACGACGATCTCGCCGGTCTCGAGCGCCGCGACGATCTCGGGTCGGGGACCGTCCGTGGCGATGTCCGCACTGCCCTTGAACTCGACGGGACCGGCGTTGCCGCCGAGGCCGGACAACGCAGCGCCCTTCGGTCCCAACGCGAGGTCCGTCCGCAGGGCGAAGGAACCGAGGTCGGCCCGGGCGGGACGGTAATCCGGCGCGAAAAGTTGTGCGAAGGCGACCATGTCTGGATGGGTCGCATCGAGCTTGAGGTTGCCCTCCGGCCGTCCGGAATCGAGCCTGGTCAGGCGCCCCTTCGCGTCAATCAAACCGGAACCGACGCCAACACGCGCGTCGATATCGCTCGCCGCGAGGTCGCCGTCGAGCTTCACGCGCGCGGCGAGCGGGCCAAGCCTGGCGCCGGACTCGGTACCGCGCAGGCGCGCGGCAAAACCCGCCGCATCGGGATGATCGAGGCTGAGTTCGACATCGTAGCGTGGCGGCAGCGACAGGACCCCGAGATTGCCGTCGGTACGCAACTCCGCCCCCATCGCCCGCAGGGTGACGTCCACGTCGAGGTCCTGCATGTCTCCGCGCAGCGTTCCGTCCAGCTTTGTCGCGCCGAGCTTCGCCGGGGAGTCGATCCCTGCCAGCGCCAGGAGACGGTCGCCGTCGCGCGCGTCGAGCGCAATCGTGACATCCGCCTTGGGGCTATCGTTCAGCCCGTCGATCCGGCCCTTTATCGCCGCTTTCGCGCCCGCGAGGCTGACGACGGACGCGTCGCGAAGCTCCAGCGCCCCGCCCTGCAAGGTCCCGTCGACGTTAATGCCGCTCAGCCGCTGCTCGCGGAAGACGACTTCCCCCACCTTAAGCTGCAGGATCGCGTCGAAGCTGTTCAGCGCCGCCAGTCCCGATGGTGCCGTGGACCCGGCTTTGGCCGGCGCGGCGTTTCCGCCGGTGCCGTCCGCAGCACCCGTCGGCGCGCGGCTCACCGGTGCGTCGGTGTTCCCGCCGTCGGGCAGATACGCATCGACGTTCACCTTGTCGAGCGACAGCCCGATCCCGAGCCCGGGCCGCTCGCGCACCGCGATCGCGACGCCACCGCGAATCCGCGACACATCGACACTCGCATCAATGTCGGTCAGGGTGACGTTCTCCGGCGTCGCGGCGATCGAAAGCGACCCGTTCATCTTCCGCAGCCGGTCCTGGGGCACCGACGTCACATCGACGCCCGCCCACTGCAGCAGCGCACGGAAATCGTCCGCCGCCAACTCCGCCTGCCCCTCGAACATCGGAACGCCGTCGGCCGTCGCGACAAATCCGAGCGCAGATGCGCTCGCCCCACCCGGGAGCAGCGCGGCGGCCTGGGATATCGTGAGACTGCCGTCGGCGAGCTCGGTGTTCAGCACCGCCTGCCGGATCACGCCCCCGCGATAGACGATCGCATCGACCTTTGCTTCGAGGGTCGCGGATATCCCCGTGGGCAACGCGAACCCGCCGCCTGCCCCACCGGCCTCCGATTCTGTCGATTTCGGGGGCTTGTTTCCGGGCGCGGCCGCGCCGTTGGACGCCGGTTTCGTCGCGCCGCTGCTTGCGGTTCCCGTCGCCAGGAGCCGGTCGAGATCGAGCTGCGCCAGGTTCAGCACAAGGGATGCCTTCGGTGCCTCGCCCAGCGTGACATCGACGGCGCCGGTGGCGGAATCGTCACCCAGCCGCAACGCCAGATCGTTGATCGCGATGGCCTCGGCGCTCGCCGCCAGCGTCCCGTCCACCTCCAGCGGCTTGCCTTTCAGCGCCGCCGGCGCCGGCTGCTTCGTGGCTTCGGCGATCAGCGCAGACAGGTCCTCAGCCCGGACCTCGATCTGCCCCGACATCCGCGCCGCATCGGGTGCGCCGGCCAGCACGCCGGAGTAGCCGATCTCGGCGCCACCCGCAGTGACCTTGAGGTTCACCGGCGTGGCCTTGTCCGGAACGAACTCGCCAACCGCGGCATTCACGCCGACGGCAAACCCGCGTGCGCGGACGGTCCCATCCGCGCGGAACGGCCCCGTCAGGCTCCCGGCACCGAGCGAGACGTTGATGTCCTCGACCCGCTCCGCCGTGTCGGGAGTTCGGAAGACGAGCGTTCCGCCCTGGATGACGACATCGTCCAGGCGCACCGGCGGCGCTTCGGATCCATTACCCGCGCCCGGCTCCGAGGTGCCCGCCTCAGCCGTCTCCCCGTTCGCCGGCGCGAACGTCCAGTTGTTGGTTCCATCCGCATACTGTTCGAGCAGGATATTAGGTTCGGACAGGACGATCCGGCTCACCTGAATGTTGCCCGAGATCAGCGGCAGCAGCGCGACCTCGATGGCCGCGCCGTGAAGCCGCAACATGTCCGGGGTACTCCCCGCCGGTGCGTTCGAGAGGCGCACACCCTTCGCCGAGACACCCGGCGCCGGCAGGATTCGAAACTTGAGGTTACCGTCGATCGCGAGTGTTCGGCCTGTCGCCTTCTCGACCTCGCGGGCAATGTCTGCCTTGATCCTGTCGGTCGGAACGAACAGCGGCCCGGCGAAGGCGGCGGCAACGAGGAGGACGACCAGAACGGCCAAGCCGATGAGTAGTTTTCGCACGAGACGGCGTCTCCAGAATTTTCCGCAGCGCGCGGGCAGCGGCGGCGCGTCAAACCCCGCGCCCGGGCGGGTTTCCGCCTAGGGTCGAAGCTAGATTATCACCCCCCCGGACGCAAACCGATGCGTCCTGTTTATAGGGGAAAACCGCCTGTCGGAGATGTGACGGCGCTCACAGTTGGGTCATCGGTCGATCCGTGGCAGCCTGTGCCCATGAATCGCCCCCATTTTGCTCGCCTGCTCTTCCTCATTGCCGCATGCATCGTCCTCGCCGCACCCGCGAGCGGACAGCAGGTGCAGCCCGAGGATTCGACCGGGCGGACGGAAAAACATCTCGCCTCGGCGGACCGGCACATGGTGGCGGCGGCGCATCCCGCGGCTGTCGAGGCGGGGCTCGAGATGCTGCGCAACGGCGGCAGCGCCGCGGACGCGGCCATCGCCGTCCAGCTCCTGCTGAACCTGGTCGAACCCCAGAGTTCCGGAATCGGTGGCGGCGCATTCCTGCTCTTCTACGATGCGGGCACGGGCGCGGTTGATGCCTTCGACGGCCGCGAAACCGCACCCGTCGCCGCCACGCCCGATCTGTTCCTGAAACCGGACGGCACGCCCATGTCGTTTGCAAGCGCCGTGGTCGGCGGACGCGCGGTCGGCACGCCGGGCACCGTCGCGCTTCTGGCACGGCTTTTCCAGGAACACGGCAAGTTGACCTGGCCGGAGCTGTTCGCACCCGCCATCCGGCTCGCACAGGACGGCTTCATCGTCGGGCCGCGTCTCGCAGCCATGCTGGCGAGCGAGCGGGCGGACCGACTCAAGACCTTCGAGGCGGCGCGGGAGTATTTCTTTCCCGATGGAAAACCGTTGCGTGCGGGCGACCGGCGCACCAACCCGGCCTTCGCGGAGACCCTCATCGCGATCGCCGAACGCGGACCCGCCGCCTTCTATGCCGGCCCCATCGCCCAGGACATCGTGGATACGGTCCGCAATGCGCCCGGCAATCCCGGACGCCTCTCCCTCGCCGACCTCGCCGCCTACGACATCGTCCGCCGCACGCCCGTCTGTCACGACTATCGCGGCTATCGTGTCTGCGGCATGGGGCCGCCCAGCTCGGGTGGTCTCACCGTCGGGCAAATCCTCGGGATGCTGAGCCACTTCGATCTGCCGGGCATGGCCCCCGACGATCCGCGCGGCTGGCATCTGGTCGCCGAAGCGTCCAAGCTCGCCTTCGCGGACCGCAACCGCTACATCGCGGACACGGACTTCGTTCCCGTCCCCGAGGCGGGCCTGCTCGATCCCGGCTATCTCGCGAAACGCGCCGGCTTCATCCGCCAGGACACCTCGATCCTGCCGCCGGTGGTCCACGGCCTGCCGCCCGGCCTTGACGGAAACGACCGCGCACCCGACGCCACGAACGGCCGCCCCGGGACCAGCCACATCGCGATCGTGGATGGCGAGGGCAACGCGGTCTCCATGACGACCACGATCGAGGGGGCGTTCGGCTCGCAGCTCATGGTGCGCGGTTTCCTGCTCAACAACGAGCTCACCGATTTCTCGTTCCGGCCGGCCGTGGACGGCCAACCGGTCGCGAACCGAGTCGAGCCCCGCAAGCGTCCACGCAGCTCGATGGCGCCAACAATGGTTTTCAATGCCGACGGCACCCTGCGGCTGGTCGTGGGGTCGCCGGGCGGCAGCCGGATCATCGGCTATGTCGCCAAGACCCTCGTCGCGGTGCTCGACTGGGGGCTCGACATCCAGGCAGCCATCGACCTGGGCCATGTCGTGAACCGGAACGGCGCGACGGATCTCGAGGCGGGCACCGGGGCGGCGGCGCTGGCACCCGCCCTCGAGGCGCTCGGCCACACGACCCGGGTCCGCGACATCAACTCGGGTCTCCACGGAATCGAAATCGTCGATGGCCGGCTTCACGGGGGCGCCGATCCGCGCCGCGAGGGCACTGCGCGCGGGGACTAGCTTTGGTTGGCCCCGATCCGGGTCAGGAAGACCGCGCTCAGGAAGGCCAGCGTCGAGGCCGTCAGCATGATCACCGCCATCGGCAAGGGCGTGTTGTCCTGGACCATGCCCGCCAGCTGCGCGAAGCCCGCGCCCACCAGCATTTGCAGGAAGGCGAGCAGGCCGGATGCCGTGCCGGCGAAGCGGGGGCTGATGCTCACCGCGCCGGCCTGCGCGTTGGGCATCGACAGGCCGTTGGCGAACGCCATACCCATGCCCGGCAGAAAAATCGTCCAGGGCGACCAGTATCCCGCAAGCACGAAACCCAGCATCACGGCCCCGAACAGGACTGCGAGGCCGCTTCCGATCCGCATCATCGGATCCAGCCCGACCCGCTGCCCGATCCGCGCCGTCAGAAACGTGCCGGCCATGAAGCCGGCCGAGATCAGCACGAAGAACAGACCGAACTCGGTCGGCGGGCGCCCGAGTACGTCGATCATGACGAAGGGTGCTGCGCCGAGAAACGCCATGAACATGCCCATCCCGAACCCGACCTGCCCGGCATAGCCGAGGAACGCGGGCACCCGCAGTAGCACGGCGAAGCCGGACAGCATCCCGCGAAACGTCTGCACCGAGGCGTTGGGCGGCAGGCTTTCGGGCACCCTGGGGGCCGCGGCCGCGAGCACGACGAGACCCAGCGCGCCGGAGAACACGAAGACGGCCCGCCAGCCGAATGAATCGTTGAGCAATCCTCCGATCAACGGCGAGACCATCGGCGCGACGACCAGCGCCGTGATCATGTAGGCCATCAGCCGCGCGGCGGTGTCGCGGTCGTAGAGATCGCGGATGATCGCGCGACTGATGACCATGCCGGCCGCGCCGCCGACGGCCTGGATGACGCGGCCGACGATGACCAGCTCGATGGTCGGCGCAAGCGCGCTGATGATCGAGCCAAGGAGGAAAATCAGGAGACCGACGAGCAGCACCGGGCGTCTCCCGTAACGATCGGAGGCCGGGCCATAGACCAGGGTCGCGAAGGCAATCGTCAGCAGCGCCAGCGACAGCACGTACTGAACGGTGGCGGCAGTCACCAGGAACGCGTCCTGCATGACCGGCAGAATCGGCAGGATGATCTGCATCGACAGCGGACCGAGTGCCGTGATCACCGCGAGCACGGCGACAAGCGTGCGCGTCTGCAACTTTGTGCGCGGCGCAGCCGCGCTCGACGGCGCGCCGGGATCAGGCATGGTCATGAAGAACCACCCGGGAGGGGTGTCGGCAAACGCGGCGAAACATGCCTGCTGCATAGCGCGGCGCGGCTGTCCCGGTACAGCGCAATCCCCGCTGCGTCTCGCGCCCGGAAACGCGGCCGCGATCACTCCGCGAGGCGTTCCTCGCCGTTCGCCACGCGATCGTAGGAAATCACGACGGACGGGTCCGGGATACACAGCGCATCATCGCGGCCCTCATAGTCCAGCCGGGAAAGCAGGTCGCGGATGAGATTGAGCCGGGCCGCCCGCTTGTCGTCGGTGCGTATCGCCGTCCAGGGCGCGAAGGACCGGTGGGTGGCCGCGAGCATTGAATCACGCGCGGCGCTGTAGGCACCCCAGTTCGCCTGCGCCTGCTCGTCAACCGCGCTGACCTTCCACTGCTTGAGCGGATCGAGCCGGCGCGCATCCAGCCGGGCGCGCTGTTCGTCGCGGGAGATATCGAGATAGTACTTCACGAGGAGGATATTGTTCCGCGAGAGGTTGTGCTCGAAATCCTGCACCGTCTCCATGAACAGCTGGTACTCCTCGTCCGTGCAGAACCCCATCACCCGCTCGACACCCGCGCGGTTGTACCAGGAGCGATTGAAAAGGACGATCTCGCCAAGCGCGGGCAGTTCCGCGACATAGCGCTGGAAGTACCAGCTGCGACGCTCCCGGTCCGACGGTGCTCCGAGTGCGACAACACGCGTTTCGCGCGGGCTGAGATGAGCCGTCACACGCTTGATCACGCCGTCCTTGCCCGCGGCGTCCCGACCCTCGAGGATCACCAGGACGCCGACATGATCGGCGATGACATGGCGCTGGAACTTGACCAGCTCGACCTGCAGCGCGCGAAGGTCTTTCTGATACGTCTTCTTCTCAAGCATCGGGTCCGTTCCGCCGTCAGTCCGCGGGCACCTCACCATAGCCGCCGCCGCCGGGCGTTTCGATCACGAACACATCGCCGGGACCAGCCTCCGTCCGGTCCGTCCCGGACATCTCGACCCGGCTTCCGTCGGTCCGCTCCAGCCAGTTTTTGCCAGGCGCGCCGTCCGCGCCGCCGGCGAGGCCGTAGGGCGGAATCTCGCGATGGTTGGCGAGGATCATCACGTCCATCGGCTCGAGGAAGCGAACGCGCCGCCGCGCGCCGTCGCCGCCGTGATGGCGGCCGCCGCCGCCCGACCCGGTGCGTATCTCGAAACTTTCCAGCAGCACCGGGAAGCGCCATTCGAGGATCTCGGGATCGGTCAGCCGCGAGTTCGTCATGTGGGTGTGGACCGCCGAGGTCCCGTCGAAGTCCGGGCCGGCGCCCGAGCCGCCGCAGATGGTTTCGTAATACTGGTAGCGCGCGTTGCCGAAGGTGAAATTGTTCATCGTGCCCTGGGCCGCCGCCATCACGCCGAGCGCGCCGTAGAGGCTGTCGGTCAGGGCCTGGCTGGTCTCCACGTTGCCGGCGACCACGGCCGCCGGATACTCCGGCGCCAGCATCGAGCGTTTCGGGATGATGATCTCGATGGGCTTGAGACACCCTTCGTTCATGGGGATCTCGTCGTCGACCAAGGTCCGGAAGACATAGAGCACCGCGGCGCGCGCGATCGCCGTCGGTGCGTTGAAGTTGCTGTCGAGCTGGGCGCTGGTGCCCGTGAAGTCGACGGTCGCGCTGCGCGTCGCGCGATCGATCGAGATATCGACGCGAATTTCCGCGCCATTGTCGAGCGGGTAGATAAACGCGCCGTCCGTCAGCACGTCGAGGACGCGGCGAACCGATTCCTCCGCATTGTCCTGCACATGGTCCATGTAGGCGTGGACGGTCTCGAGCCCGAACTGGGCGACCATCCGGCGCAGCTCCGCGACGCCCTTCTCGTTCGCCGCGATCTGGGCCTTCAGGTCCGCGATGTTCTGGTCCGGGTTGCGCGCCGGATGCACGCCGGAACCGAAGAGCTCGCGGATCGCATCCTCGCGGAACGTCCCGGCATCAACGGCCTGGAAGTTGTCGATCAGCACGCCCTCGTCGTCGATGGTGCGCGAATCCGGCGGCATGGACCCGGGCGAGATGCCGCCGATGTCCGCGTGATGGCCGCGGCTGCCGACATAGAACAGGATGTCCGTGCCCGCATCGTCGAAGACGGGCGTGATCACGGTCACGTCCGGCAGGTGGGTGCCGCCGTTGTAGGGCGCGTTGAGCATGTACACATCGCCCGGCGACATGCGGGACGCGTTCTCGCGGATCACGGTGCGGATGCTCTCGGACATCGAGCCCAGATGGACCGGCATGTGCGGCGCGTTCGCCACGAGATTTCCGTCGGGCGCGAAGATCGCGCAGGAGAAGTCGAGCCGTTCCTTGATGTTCACCGAATAGGCCGTGTTCTGGAGCGTGACTCCCATCTGCTCGGCGATGGACATGTAGAGGTTGTTGAAGACCTCGAGCATCACGGGATCGACATCGGTGCCAATCGCGGCGGCGCGCTCCGCGGCGACGACCCGCTCGATCACCAGGTCGCCACGTTCGGTCATGGTCGCGCGCCAGCCGGGCTCGACGATCGTCGTCGCCACTGCCTCGCTGATGATCGCCGGACCGTCGATGGCCGCACCCGGCGCGAGCGCGTCGCGCGCAAAGACCGGCGTGTCGTGGGCTGAACCGTCCATATGTGCGGTGACCCGGTCCACCGCCTGCGGTTCGCCCGACGCCTCAGACGCGAGTGACGCTTCCGCGCTCTGGTCCGACACGCCGATCGCCTCGACGGCGGCGGTCTCCACGACCAGCGCCTTCTCCGGCATGGTGAAGCCGTAGCGCTGGCGGTGGATCTCCGCGAATGCATCGGCCATGCCGGCCGCGTCCGCGAAATCGACCTCCAGCGACGTGTCCGTTCCCTCGTAACGCAGGTGCAGGCGGCGGCGGACCTCGATCCGCGCATCTTCGATGCCCTGCCCCGACAACTCGCCGCGCGCGGCCTCGGCCAGCCGATCCAGAATTTCCGTCACCCGGCCTTCGACAGTATCGCCCAGCGGCGCCTCGACAGACTGCTCGCGCAGCGCCCGGATGTCGGCCAGCCCCATGCCGTAAGCCGACAGCACGCCGGCGAACGGATGCAGCAGCACTCGGCTCATGCCGAGCGCGTCCGCCACGAGGCAAGCATGTTGTCCGGCCGCGCCGCCGAACGCGCACAGGGTGTAGCGGGTCACGTCGTAGCCGCGCTGGACGGAGATCTTCTTGATCGCGTTCGCCATGTTCTCGACGGCGATCTTCAGGAACCCCTCGGCAACCTCGACCGGGCTCCGGGTGTCGCCCGTCGCCGCACGGATATCGTCGGTGAGCGCCGCGAACTTCGCGCGAACCGCCTCGGCGTCGAGCGGCGCGTCCTGGTTCGGTCCGAACACCGCCGGGAAATGCGCGGGCTGCAATTTACCCAGCATCACGTTGCAGTCGGTCACCGTCAGGGGGCCGCCCTTCCCGTAGCTCGCCGGCCCCGGGTCGGCGCCGGCGCTCTCAGGGCCGACGCGGTAGCGCGCACCGTCGAACGAGCAGATCGACCCGCCGCCGGCCGCCACGGTGTGGATCTGCATCATCGGCGCGCGCATGCGCACCCCGGCCACCAGCGTCTCGAACGCGCGCTCCAGTTCGCCGTTGTAGTGGGTCACGTCGGTCGAGGTGCCGCCCATGTCGAAGCCGATCATGGCGTCGAATCCCGCCGCCTCGCTCACTTGCACCGCGCCCACCACGCCGCCCGCGGGGCCGGACAGGATCGCGTCCTTGCCCTGGAACATGCGCGCATCGGTCAGCCCGCCGTTCGACTGCATGAACATGAGATTCACGTCGCCCAGTTCGTCGGCGACCCGGTCCACGTAGCGGCGCAGGATCGGCGAGAGATACGCATCGACCACCGTCGTGTCGCCGCGCCCGACCAGCTTGATCAGCGGGCTCGTCTCGTGGCTGACCGATACCTGGGTGAAACCGATATCCCGCGCGATCTCGGCGCAGGCCTGCTCGTGGTTCGGCACCCGATAGCCGTGCATGAACGCGATCGCGACGGCGCGGATGCCGTCGTCATAGGCCGCCTGCAAACCCGCCCGCGCGCTCACCGCATCAAACGGCACGACGATCTCGTCGCGGGCGTTCACACGCTCGTCGATCTCGACGACGGTTTCATAGAGCTGTTCAGGCAGCACGATGTGCCGGTCGAAAAGCCGCGGGCGTGCCTGGTAGCCAATGCGCAACGCGTCGCGGAAACCGCGCGTGATCGCCAGCGCCGTGCGGTCGCCCTTGCGCTCGAGGAGTGCGTTGGTGGCGACCGTCGTCCCCATCTTGACCGCGCCGATCTGGTCCGACGGGATCGGGTCGCCGGCGTCCAGTCCCAACAGGTCGCGGATGCCCTGCACCGCCGCGTCCGCATAGGCGCCGGGGTTCTCGGACAGCAGCTTGTGGGTGCGCAGCGAACCGTCGGGCGCGCGCCCGACGATGTCGGTGAACGTGCCGCCCCGGTCGATCCAGAAGTGCCAGCGATCGGCAGTGAGATTGGGTGCGTCGCCCGTCATGGAAGGCCCTCGATATTCGGCGGCAGACTGGTTTGTCGGGCGGCGAAAGTCAAAGGCGCGACGGCGTCGAAAACACCTTCGACGGCGCGCGCCGTTTCTCCGGCGCGGGGTTTTGGGTTAAACGTCTCCCATGAGCATCTGGGGCAAGGTTCTGGGCGGCGCGGCGGGGTTCGCGGTCGGCGGACCGCTCGGCGCGCTGATCGGCGCCGGGGCGGGCCATCTCGTGGACAAGGCCCGCGCGGCCGCGGAAGAGGGCGGCGGCGACCCGACCAAGCAGGTCGGCTTCACCATCGCCGTGATCGCGCTGGGCGCAAAACTCGCCAAGGCCGACGGCGTGGTCACCCCGGACGAGATCCGGGCGTTCCGCCGCGTCTTCAAGGTGGCGCCGGAGGAGACCCAGAATGTCGCGAAGGTCTTCAACATGGCCCGTAAGTCGGTCGCCGGCTACGAGCCCTATGCGAAGCAGGTCGCGGGCATGTTCCGCGACAACCCGGCCGTCCTCGAGGAGCTGCTCAACTGCCTGTTCATCATCGCCAAGGCCGACGGCGAGGTGCATGACGACGAGCTCACCTATCTGCAGAATGTCGCCGCGATCTTCGGCTTCACCGAGGCCGACTTCGCGCGCATCCGCGAGGAGAATATCGGCCCCGACGCGGCCGACCCGTACACGGTCCTGGGCGTCGCCCACGACGCCGATGACGACGCCGTCAAGTCGGCCTACCGGAAACTCGTCCGCGAGAACCACCCCGACACGCTGATCGCCCAGGGCATGCCCGAGGAATTCGTCGAGGTCGCCAACGAGAAGCTTGCGACCGTCAACGCTGCCTACGACAAGATTTGCGCCGCGCGCGGGATCAAGTAGCCGCAGCGCAGTCCCATGGCCGCCGATCCCCCCGTCATCACGCTGAAGAACGCCGCCGTCGGTTTCGGCGGCACGCCGCTGTTCACCGGCGCGGAACTCGCCATCACACCCGGCATGCGCGCCTGCCTCGTCGGGCGCAACGGCACCGGCAAGTCAACGATCCTCAAGCTCCTCGCCGGCCAGCTCGAGCCCGACGACGGCGAGCTCTACCTCGAACCCGGCCTGACCGTCGGCTACCTGCCCCAGGATATCCCGCTGCCCGACGGCATGACCGTCGCCGACTTCGTCGCGCAG
>Ga0181568_10001806_pt1 | contig 19470 bp, 17 predicted proteins | sample 101ome_20_FD_133758 | JGI IMG/M metagenome (GOLD analysis project Ga0181568, IMG submission 133758) | Coastal salt marsh microbial communities from the Groves Creek Marsh, Skidaway Island, Georgia - 101404AT metaG (megahit assembly) | ecosystem: Environmental > Aquatic > Marine > Intertidal...
CAATGGGGCCGCCTTGGCCCGCATGAGTACCATGAAATACGGCGTATGCGGCAACGCAATTTCGTTCCTGGTCCTCTGCAAAAAAAGGCAACTCATAACGGCCATCGGGTACAGGTGTAAATAGCCCTTTCATCCATTCTGTATACCCATCAAGGGTGCTTAAGTCTGCAAGCGCTCCCGCTTGTGCGGAGAATGTTGCGTCAGGGTGACAATATTCACTGCAACCTTCCCAACCTCTTCCGGTCTCGCATGCTTCAAAGAATAGTTTGGCTGTTTCTAATATCTTACTCATATTGTTTCTTGGTTAACTTTGATCGATTTTCAGCATCATTGATGCTGATTTTATTGTATCCTATAATAAAATACATTTTTAACATGTGAACGCAATGTTCACATAAGCCGAATCGCAAGGGGCTATTTTTACACTTCTAGAATTGTAAAGTGGTCGCGTTTACCCTTTGGATGACTTCGAGATTGGGTGGAAATCGGCAACGGCACGAAATTTGAGAATCAATCAAAATAGACCCGTTTTCAACTTAAATGGACGATCTTTCCAAGAAAGTGACCCCAAAACAGCCGAAACCGACTCATTTCTTGAAACTCGATTGTCGTCTTCCCGCTCCTCTCAAAACGATGTCGATTCGCGATACGCGACGTCGTTTAAAATTATCCCCGCCAGGACGAAAAGCTTACTTTTTTGCAATTGCTGAATGAGAAGACCTTTTGCCCAAATTCCAGCTCTTCAACAGCAGGTGTGTGCGAAGGCGGTTTCGTACCCCCGTGCACTCTGTGGCGAAAAATTGGCCCCCTACCAATTCGACACCGGCCCCTTCGGGACTTTTATCTCCTCCACCGGTGCCTTGTCCGTAATAGATGAATACTGTTCTGGTGGACGGTATCGCTCCTGCAACTCTCCCGACTCATTGCAAAACTTAGCCCGCCACTGCAGATACTCCCCGAGAATCTTATCAAACTCCTCCAAGCTGGAAAAACGCACCACTCTATCTTTGAAGTACTTCGACGGCCCAAACCGCTTGGCGTACCAGGGAGCCACCTTACGGAATTGCACGCAACCCCGGTCCTCGCCATAAAACTCGATCATCCGTTGCAGGTGTATCCGCATCAACTCTACGCGCTGTTCAAACGTCGCCTCTGGCAGCATCTCGCCAGTGCGGAGCAAGTGCTCGGTCTGCTTGAAAATCCACGGATTGTAGAACGCTCCCCTACCCATGCTGACCCCGTCGCAGCCGGACCTCTCAAGCATGACTCGGGCTGATTCCGGCGTGGTCACGTCGCCGTTTCCAATGACAGGAACACGGGATACCGCTTCTTTTACTTTTAGGATGCCATCTAAATTCACCTTTCCAGAGAACCCTTGAGCTCGTGTCCGACCATGTACAAAAATAGCGGATACGCCGACGTCTTCCAATGCCACCGCAAGATCCGGAGCCGTTATATTGTCATCGTCCCATCCAAGACGCATTTTGGCCGTCACTGGAATGTCAAGGGCGTCCACCATCCCTTTCACCAGTCGCTGCGTCGCCTGTAGGTCCTTCATCATAGAGGACCCGCTCCCGGTTTTGGTAACTTTTTTCACCGGACAGCCCATATTGATGTCTACCGACTGAGCGCCGCGTTCTTGCACGATGAGAGCCGCATCTCGCATTTCTTCGGGCACTCCTCCGAAAAGCTGCACCGACATTGGCTGCTCGCGCGGGTCCGTCGCGATCATCTTATACGCTACGGGTCGCTTTTCCAGAAGGGAGCGGGCATTGACCAAATCGGTGGTGACTAGACCCAGTCCTCCCAAGGACTTAACCGTCAAACGAAACGGGAGATTTGTATACCCCGCCAAGGGCGAGAGAAACAAATTGGATTCAAGCTCTAGGTTTCCCAGTTTCATTACCGAACGAATTGCCACCTCAAATGGACAACGAGGAACACGAAAGGAATTATTTCAGTAAGAAAAGCCTTTTCAGTGGTATTACGAACGACCGAAGTCAATTCGTAGAGCCAGCGCTCGCGCTGTACCGCGTAGTCAGATCAGAATCCTTTGCTCTTGCACTGCGGCGTAGCGCAAGCGCGAGCCCTTCGATCGGATGAAAGTCCATGCCCTGTGGGAGCGGTTTCATACTGCGATTGAGTCAGCCCAAAATCGCGGTATGAAACCGCTCCTACGAGCTGCTAACGTTTTTGGACAACAGATGAGTCAAACCGAACGCTACTCGGGCAAGATATACCCGAACTAAATCTTAACATCCAACTTGGCCAGAGCGGTCTTGAGGCTCGGGTCCATGGGGTGGCCATTGTAAAGTACCTTACCATCAGGAGCGACCAGGATCATGCGAGGAATCGAGTTGATCATGAGCAACTGGCTCAGTGGGCGGTCCTCCGGTTCCAACAGCCATGGCATCAGTTCCATCTTGTGCTCTGCCCGTGTCTTCTTCGCTTTGCCTACGGGATCGTCCGCATCGGTGTTCATTCCAGCTACGACTACGCCCTGACTCGGGAGCGATTCGCCTTTCGTACGAAGCTCTGGCATTAACTGCATGCAGGGTCCGCACCAGCTGGCCCAAAAGTCTATGAGCATGGCCTTGTTTCCCGAAAGCCACTGTGACAAGGGCTTTTCCTCGCCATCCGCGCTCGCGATGACCAAATCCATGGGAATTCGCAGATTTGCCATAGCGGCCTCTTGAACTTCCTTTTGCCGCACTTCCGTCATCAATTGGATCAGACCGAACGCCTGTGTGTACTCCGGCGAATTAACGAAAGACTTGGCTGCCTGCTTTTCAAATTCGGGCATATCCGTAGCTTCATAAGCCTGGATGGCACGGATCGAAGCGACCAGCCCTGTCAGCTGACGCTCGGAGTGGAACGCCTTGTCCATCCCATATTCCAGCTCACCGGAAACCGCCTCTAGCTCGTCCAAATGCTTGTACAACTCCGGCATGTTTCCCGTGGAAAGATAATGGATGGTCTGAGCCTCGACAATAAATGCCTTCGCCACGCTTTCCTTCACTGCCCTTTCGTAGGCCTCATCCCAGGAGACCGCTGGATCCCGTGCCGCTTCGTACAAATGGTCCTTGGCGGAATGATCATAATGATCGTGTGCATCCTGCGCCCAGAGAGGGGCCAACAAACTTAAAGCCCCCGCAACAAGGCAACTACGCAGATTAAATGTCATATTCCAAATACGACCCGCACCGCCCCTTGCATGCAAGCCGATTCGCCTAGGGGTTACCGCCCATCAATGATCACAGCTACCGAAATGATTACTGAATCAGGTAGAAGGCGATCTCCGAGGGCTCACTTTTTTCTCAGAAATCTATGGGTGCTCGGAGATCGCCCGCTACATTGAACGTCTTCGTGAGCATGAGAATCCGTGCCATGGGTGGCCAAAAAACCTCAACCAAATCCTGTTCGCAATGAATTCAGTCTTCCTTATCAAGATTCGATTCGACACATTCAGAATATGCCGGCTTCGCCAAAAATGGAACGCGCTCGTGAAATCCTGAAACGTTATTTCGGGCATGACACCTTTCGCCCATTACAAGAAGAGATCATCTCGGAATCCCTCGAGGGACGAGACATTTTCGCCCTCCTTCCGACCGGCGGCGGAAAGTCGCTCTGCTACCAGCTCCCCGCCATCCTCGAGGAAGGTCTCACTGTGGTCATTTCCCCCCTGATCGCCTTAATGAAAGATCAGGTCGACGGGCTTAACGCGAACGGCATTCCCGCTACGTTCCTGAATTCTTCTTTGAACAAGACGGAAGCGCGAAAACGCTATGCGAAGCTGTTTGCCGGAGAATACACTATTCTATACGTTGCCCCGGAGAGGCTTATGCTTTCCGGTTTTCTCGACGACCTGAAGCAATGGAAGGTTTCCCGTTTTGCCGTGGATGAGGCTCATTGCATCAGCGAGTGGGGACACGACTTCCGTCCGGAGTATCGACAGCTATCGAACTTAAGACGCCTTTTTCCCGATCTCCCTTTCATGGCCTTGACGGCAACCGCCACCGACCGGGTAAGAACCGACATCCTGACCCAGCTTCGGCTCAAAGAGCCCCGCACCTTCGTAGCCAGCTTCAATCGCCCCAACCTCAATTATCAGATCGAGACCAAACAGGCGGTATTCCAGCAGATCCTGAGGTTCGTAAGCAGCAAGCCCTACGAAAGCGGTATAATCTATTGCTATTCGCGCAAGGCGACTGAAAGCCTCGCCGACCGGCTCCGCCAGAACGGCATCGAAGCCCTGCCCTATCACGCAGGCATGACGCCCCTTAAACGCGCTGAAAACCAGGAGGCCTTCATACGAGACGAGATAAAGGTCATTTGCGCGACCATCGCTTTCGGAATGGGCATCGACAAGCCGAACGTGCGCTACGTCATCCATCAGGATCTTCCAAAGAATATTGAAGGCTACTATCAAGAGACCGGGCGGGCAGGGCGCGACGGTCTGCCTTCGGACTGTATTCTATACTTTAGCCCTGGGGATGTAGCCAAGCAGCTCCAGTTCATCGCCGACAAGAACAACCACAAAGAACGAGATGTCGCCACGCAGCAACTACGTCAGATGGTTCACTACTCGGAGTCCTCGGAATGCCGCCGCAAGGTGTTGTTGGGCTATTTTTCGGAGGAGTGGACAGAAGGGAATTGCGGTAACTGCGACAACTGCCGCAACCCAAAGCAAACGTTTGACGGCACCCTTCCTGCTCAGAAATTCATGTCCTGCATTTTCCGCGTCAATCAGGCCAGCGGCTTTAGCGTCGGCATCAACCACATCGTTGATGTTCTCCTTGGCAGCAAGAACGAAAAAGTTCTCAAGCGGAGACACGACCGCCTTTCAACCTATGATATTGGACAGGAATACCGGCGCGTGGAATGGCAGGCGTTTGGTCGTGAGCTCATCCGCAACGGATACATCGAACAGAACGCGGAAAACCATAGTGTACTTGAATTGACGAGAAAAGGCAAAGCCGCCCTCCGGGACCGGACTCCAATCCAGCTCACCCAACCCAGTGTGGCAAAGGCGACTCCCCAACGACGCCAGCCCTCTTCAACCGGGGGCATCGAGTGCAACGAGAAACTGTTCGCAATCCTCCGCACCCTCCGTAAAGAGCTCGCCGCAGAACAGGGAGTCCCGCCTTATATCGTTTTTTCCGATGTCACACTCCGCGAAATGGCCCGCGACTTCCCGATCGACGAAGACCAGCTTTCCGACATCAGCGGCGTCGGCATGGCCAAGCTAGAGAAATACGGCGATACGTTTATCGAAGCAATAAAGGAATATTTGGATACCCACCCCGAAGCGGGTATTGATGAACTCGAACCCTCATTCCGTTGATGCCCCACTCAATCCATTCGCTTTCCCAAATCGTGTGGAAGGTAGGGCGTGACGGCCCGGCACGCCGCCACAGCTTGAGCCCCCTATCCGGCACGCCCGGCCGTCGCGCCCTACCTTCCAGGACAATTGTCTCTGCACCGCGTTAACCGCATCCAACCCAATACAAAACCCAACGACCATCAAAACTTACCAAAAAAGCCTATTCCTTTTTCGACGCGACCTGCGGGTCGATGACAATACAGGACTCAACCAAGCCCTTGTTCAATCCGAAGAGGTCCTTCCTGCCTTTGTCCTAGATCCCCGGCAAACCGAGCCGCACGACTACCGTAGCGAACCGGGGCTTTGGTTTTTGCACGACTCCCTGAAGGAGCTGGATCAGGACCTGCGAGATCAGAGCTCCGCCCTCTTTCTCTTCCAGGGCAAGCCGCACGAACTCGTCGAACAATGGGTCCGGAAACTCGGAATCGAAGCCATCTGGGTCAATCGCGACTATACCCCGTTTAGCATTCAGCGGGACCAGGCCATTCAGTCTGCCTGCAAAAAGCAAGGCATCGCGTTTCACACGTGCAGTGATCTCCTTCTCAACGAACCCGAGGAGTCCCTCAAGGCAGACGGGGCGCCCTACACCGTTTTTACTCCCTACTTCAATCGAGCCCGCACGATCAAAGTGAATTCCGTCAGCAAGTTGACCGCCGGAAAAGGCAGGCTCGCCTCTCCAGCAAAGGCCCTCAAAGTTAGTAAACTCCTTGAAAGCTTAATCCGCAACATCCCAGACTACCCTTCCGTAAGAGGGGGTCGCAAAGAGGCCAAAAAGGTACTCCATCGACTGTCTAAGCTTTCTAACTACGCCAACGATCGCGACATTCCCTCCCTTGAATCGACCAGTCACTTGTCCGCCCATCTGAAATTTGGGACCTGCTCCGTCCGCGAGGCCTACTGGACGATCCGACGCAAACTGGATCCGGAACATCCTCTGATCCGCCAGCTTTATTGGAGAGATTTCCTCACTCAAATCGCATTCCACTTCCCACATGTGTTCGGAAATTCCTTAAGAAAAAGTACGGCAATGTCGCCTGGAAACAGGATGACCAGGCATTCGAACTTTGGGAAAACGGCCAGACTGGCTTTCCGATTGTCGACGCCGGCATGCGGCAGCTCAATCAAACAGGTTTCATGCATAATCGTGTACGCATGGTCGTGGCGTCTTTTCTCACCAAAGACATGCACATCGACTGGAGATGGGGGGAACGCTACTTCGCCCGACGACTGGTTGACTACGATCCCTGTGTCAACAACGGCAACTGGCAATGGGCAGCGTCAACCGGATGTGATGCCCAGCCGTATTTTCGCATATTCAATCCTTGGCGACAACAGGAACGATTCGATCCCGATTGCGAATATATCAAAAAGTGGATTCCGGAACTAAGTTCGCTATCATCCCGCCAAATCCATCGCTGGGAAGGTGATCTCGGAGTCGACTACCCCGCGCCCATACTGGATCACAAGAGAGCCGCCCTAAAAGCCAAGATGCTTTTCGATGGATTATAGCCCCAGTCGCGGCCAGTCTCCAAGCTGCCGAGAGCAGTCAAAAACTTAGTGCCGCTTCCTGTAGATCGCCGCAGCCAAAATCACCCACAAAACACCAAGCCTTTCCCAATGAAACAATTAGTACTCTTATCTCTATTCCTGTCCCTGCCAACACTCGGTCTTTTTGCCCGGCCCAATATCGTTTTCCTCTTCGCCGACGATCAACGCCCTGACACCATCGCTGCCCACGGCAACGAACACATACAAACGCCCCACTTGGATCGGCTCGCCGCCAATGGGCTTAGCTTCACCCGCAACTACTGTGCCGGCAGCTACAGTGGGGCGGTCTGTGTGGCCAGTCGGAGCATGCTCATGACCGGACGCCACTGGCACCGGATCAAGGACACTCGGAATTGGGAGGGGCTACCCACCTTCCCGGAACGCCTTGCTCAGGCGGGCTATACCACCCACGCAGTCGGCAAATGGCACAATGGGCAAGCGACCCTCGCCCGATCCTTCCAAACAGGAGCCAATCTCTACATGGGCGGCATGTCCGACCATACAAAAGTCCCGCTGCAAAATCTCAACCGGGATGGAACGCTTACCGAGAAAAAAATCGGCACTCGCTTTTCCAGCACTCATTTCGCTGATGCCGCTATCGACTTCATCCAAGAACAAGACTCAGACGAGCCCTACCTGCTCTACGTGGCCTTCACCGCCCCACACGATCCCCGTAATCCGCCGCCCTCTTATCGGAAACTGTACTATGAGAATCGCCCTCCACTTCCAGAGAACTTCTTACCCAACCACCCGTTTGACAACGGCCACCTCAATGGGAAAAAACGCGATGAAAGCCTCGCCGCCCACCCGCGTACCCGTTCGATCGTCAGTGATCAGCTCTGCGAATATTACGGGCTCATCACTCACCTAGACGCTCAAGTCGGTCGCATCCTTGACGCAGTCGAGAATTCTCCTACAGGAGAAAACACGATCGTCGTCTACACCGCCGACCACGGTCTCAGCGTAGGTTCGCATGGATTGCTTGGAAAGCAAAACGTCTATGAACACAGCATGGGGGCTCCGCTCATCCTATCCGGTCCGGGAATCCCCCAAAACAAGTCGACCGACGCCTTGACCTACATTCTCGACCTCAATCGGACCATATTCGAGCTATGTGGCGTACCCGCACCCGAGGGAATTGACGGCGCCGATCTGACTCCCCTGTTCAAAAACCCGACGGCTTCCGTGCGGGAGTCCATATTCCTTCCCTTCCAAGACATCATGCGTGCCGTTCGAAACGAGCGATACAAACTGCATATATATCCAAAAATCAATCACACACTACTCTTCGACCTCCACACGGATCCGAGCGAAATGAACAATCTCGCCGAAGACCCGGTCTATGCCGATAAACGTGCAGAACTGCTCGCTCTCATGAAGCGCTGGCAATCACGCGTAGGAGACCCATCGCCACTCCATGTTGACAATCCGGCCCCCAAGGGAGTCGACTTCAGCAAAATCGAGCGATCACTCGACGTCTGGCAACCCGACTGGATACGGGAAAAGTACTTCGACGGCCGGTCCCGCGCCGACCACGGCTCGAAATAGGCACGCCTTCAATATCACGCTCGGCTCGTCCGTGCCGTACAAGCAGCTCAACGAACGCGGCCCGTCGAGCCGCGTTCGTTGACCAAGCTGCAACCCTATGCTAGCCCCATCGCTCGCCTGTAGGCATCCACTAGATCCTCAATCGGGACCTCCTGAGTATCACGTATACGCACACAGCCTTTGCCGCAATTGAGCTTCGGGTTGTTCGCGACAACCGGAGCGATAATCGCTTCCGAACAAAAGTAGATGGATATGTGATGCTTTTGATTACCCAGACAGGCCCAATGATCCCCCCGCTCAAAAGTCGGCATCTTGTAACGCATAGTCAGTTGAACCTCGGGGACCGCTCGCTCAAATCGCTCTTTTAACTCAGACAGTCGGTCTCTTCTAATTCGTGGCAGTGAATCGATATATTCTTGAGAACCGGTCTTCACATCCGGAACCATATGCCCGAGTTTCCCGCAATCAAGCCCATCCCACGACGGAACGAAATGGAACGCCCTTAGCTTTTTGGCGTCCAATAAAACTCGCTCTAACGAGCAAAATCTCTAGCTAAAGAACAATTCTATGCAACGATTTCATCGATTTCGCTACGTCCTCTCAATTCTGGCACTTCCTCTCGCCGCCGTTTCCTATGGACAGGAAGCCGCAGATCGCGATACCGGAGACACCCCAAACGCCGAATCGATGGCGGCCTACCTTCTCAAGGATTTGAACGAGCGAGAGCAGAGTGCCTACAAGCGCTACGAGAAAGCGTTGGCAACCGAGGACGTACATTCGATTGAGACGGAACTTCAGTCGATCGTCGACGGATACGAAGCCCTAATCAGCGCCGCTCCCAACTATGCAGCTGCCTTTATCTCCTACGGGATGATGCTGCATCGAATTGGTGAACGTATCCCCAGCAATGCCATGCTTATTCGGGCTGACCAGATTGACCCGTATCACGCGATCGTTAAGAACCAGCTTGGAAACTACCAGGCGGAGGAGGGGAATTACCCGGAAGCCATGGCGTTTTACCAAATGGCCGTCGACCTTAGGCCCGACGAACCTCTCTACCACTACCAATTGGGAAACCTCCTCTTTAGCTACAGGAAGTTCTTTATCGATGATAAACTCTTCCTCCCGGAGGGGATCGACCTGGAAATTCAGAATCGATTTCGAAAAGCAGCCATGCTCGCGCCCGCGCATCTGCCCTACCGTCTCCGCTACGCCCAAAGTTTTTTCGATATCGCGAGGCCCAACTGGGAAGCCGCTCTCGAGGAGTGGCAGCAGCTTGTCAATTTTGTGGAGTCACCCGAGGAAAAGCAAATGATGCAACTCTACATGGCCAAAACCCGATTTGAAATGGGCCACCATACCGCGGCCCGAAAAATCATCAATGGAATCGACGACCCCTCTCTCGCGCACTCCAAGGGTATTCTTCTCAAACAGATCAACGCCAAGCATCCCAGGTAAGCCTACCCATACAGGGGCAAATGAAAACGGCTCACCAAAAATCCACTACGGCTGGATCGATTGCGCTTACTAGATTATTTTCCCTTTGGCAAGTCGCCAAGGTAGGGCACGACGGCCCGGCGTGCCGAGCAACAAACGCGGCTCGCCGGGCCGTCGTGCCCTACCTGCGATGCCAGAGTTTTCTCACCCACACAAGCATATGGAGGCGAGCGTCTCATTGAAAAGTCCTCTAGTAGCAATAGGTATGAGAAGATCTATCTACTTGAGCGGCTTCAGGCCAATAGAGCCGCCGCGGCGCCACGTGGGAGCCAGCGGTAGGCAGTGTGGGAATTTCGCCAAAAATACTTCTCGGCGACATCACGGCTTTTAGTGGCAAAATATTCGGACACCACTCCATGCACGTACTCATAGGGAGCGATGAGATCACTCACCGGCCAATTGCTTCCAAAAACCAGTCGATCCGGACCAAACTGATCGAATAAGACGTCGAGACCTGGACGATAAAAGTCTGGATCCGTTACGACCTTCCCCTCCCTCTGCCTGACCACAGCAGATACTTTCACATAGACGTTTGGATGGGCCGCCACCCCTGCGAGGGCTGCTCGCATTGCCGCAGGATCGCCATCCCAGTTCTCGAAAGGCAAATGGTTGATGACGATACGCAGAGAGGGTAAACGGGTTGCGATCAAGCTTACTGGATCCAGCATCTTAACGCCGCCATGTACATCGATGGTCTGATCACGGTCGGCTACTCGCTTAATGTCCGCCAGAGCTTTCGCTTCGGTCATATCGCTCGGGCTAAGACCGCGAAGTCGAAGTCCGAGGAAGAGCGGATCGGCAGAGAAACGATTCAAATTCGCCGCGAAGTCCGGATGGCCGGGCCGAAGGTTACCGATGAATCCAACAATGTCGGGATTAGACTTCGCCAGTTCCAGAACCCAAGCATTGTCCTCGACCCAATCGCTCGCCTCTACCACCAAGGTACCAACCACATTATACGGCGTTGATACGGCATGGAACGCTTCGGGAAACACCGGGCGATTGAGGAAGAGAAAGATCTAGAAATCTTGGATCAGTACGGGACTACCGAGATCGCTCTACGCGAACTCCAGTCCCTCGAAAAACCTCGACCTAACATTATACTGCTCGACCTGCAACTCCCGGGAATGGGTGGACTCGACTCCATCCGCTATTTTAAGGAGTACGCTCCCAAAGCGAAAATAGTCATTCTCACCCAATCAGATCAGGAGGCAGACGTGCTTCGAGCGATATTGCTCGGGGCTTCCGGCTACCTTCTAAAGTCGGCCCGGGTTAAGGAAATCGTCGATGGCATTCGACTCGTACATAGAGGTGGAGCCACATTGGATCCCAGTGTCGCCAAGTTCTTACTACAGAACTTGCAATCTCGTCTGCCTCAAGAAAACCTAGACATTGGACTTTCCGATCGGGAAATGGAGATCCTGAAACTTCTCAGCGAGGGTCTCGTCAAAAAGCAGATCGCTCAGAAACTCTCGATCGGTTACGCTACTGTCGATACCCACGTCGGGCATATTTACGAGAAACTGCACGTCAACAACGCCCCGTCAGCAGTGGGCAAGGCCTACAAGTTAGGACTCTTTCCGAAGGATTAATTCAACCGCTATTTAGCTGGCTGCTTAAGGATTCTGGCAGCCTCCTGCTAGTTGAATAACCTTTGGACAACCTCTCCTGCTAGGATCGGGAGGGGCCACTAGATCGTCGTTTTATAGGCGAAATACGTTACACGAAAAAAATTTCGTTATTTCTTTCAGATTCGCTTGACTCAGCCGTTTTAAATGCGAATAGATATTCGTGTATTAAATTTCTTACTTTAAAAACGATGAAAAACGCAGAAAACAAAAAACGAACCGAGATGATCGGCAGCGAAACGAAAACGTCTTCCAGCTCAAAACGGGGAAAGCGTATTACTAGAAAAGGTCTTGGAAGGTCTTTCTGGGGAAGCCGGAGTGGCCTATTCTCAAGCAGAAGCCCCTCCGCTCACTGGTCGAGCAATCTAAACCTAAACTAGGTGCAGGAAGGGGGGAGCCGATGAAAGAACAAACCACAGAGAACCCGAAACTCCTGATGGAGTTTGTCCGACTTAAACCGAGGAGCCGGGTGAAGAGTTTTATTCAGCGGAAGGCTGACGGCATATTTCGACGGTACCCTCGCCTCGAGGCTATCAGGATCAATGTGAAGCGGGAATCAGAAAGCAGCGCTAATCCGAGCTACATTGCCCAGACAAGGCTCGTCCTGCCGGGATACGACAGGATAATAGAAAAACGCGGAGCCGCATTGTTCGAAGCGATCGCAGAGGCATTCGAAGTTGCCGATCGCCAGCTCCGCAAGCGAGCCCGCCTTTTCAAGGCAAGACAACGACATGAGCCAATCTAATTTGGAGGAAAAACGAGGACTACGGCGCCGCCGACGTGGAGGAGGCGGCGCCACTTCTCATTCTATGAGTACAGGATCGAAAACTATTAATAGACGAAATCGAATTCCTGATGCCGACTTCGCATTTTACGGTTTACATCCGAGCGAAATGGGAAAAACTGGTCCCATTGTGACCCAACAAGCTTCCTCAAAAAAATCGGATTCCTGGACCTTTTTCTCAAACCACACTCACGTGCTGCTTTGCCTATACCGAGATCCCGACATTTTGCTGAGAGAAGTTGCCATCGAGGTTGGGATCACAGAGCGAGCGGTCCAGAAGATCGTAGCCGAGCTCGAGGACGCGCAGGTCGTGAAACGCACTCGCGTGGGGAGACGGAATCACTACATGATCCGAAAACGTTCCAAGCTCCGACATCCCATCGAATCCCACAGATCGGTGGCGGACCTGCTGGAATTCGTGCACTGATTCCTTCCGACAGTCCCGCACGAGCGCAATCCGGCACCGTACTCGCCGGTTATATGCCTGTGGGCTCCGGCAAGGCACCATCACTTGGGAATCCGAACTGCCGCTAATTTACCTATCTCTACACGCGAGCTTATTCTGATATAGCAACCTTTTCTCCAAATCCAAACCGTGTGAAAAATCCACAAGCGCCATTAAACTAATGTTCTACTTTACGACCGATACGAAAAACGCTGAATCAACATCCGACTCAGGGGCGAACCTAGTCACGCCTCGACTTTAGAGACTTTCCTCCCAAACGCACTGCTATACGGCGAGGAATTACTATCGTTACCGCATGGATCTAATGGGTTACTCTCTTCCTTTGGCTGCACTGCTTCCTTTTTTTGGAGCTTTCGTTGCCGCCGCGCTTGGTCGCTACCACCGCAATGCTCCCGCGTGGGGCGCCGCCGTGACTGCCGCAAGCTCCCTCCTCCTTCTCATTCCTCTCATACCTCGGGTGCTCGAGGGGGAAACACTGATTCAGTCCTGGAACTGGATCCCCAGTTTAGGAATGGAGTTCGCGTTCCGCCTGGACGGGTTGTCCCTAATGTTCAGCCTGATGATCCTGGTCATTGGAATCCTAGTCATCCTTTACACTGGCTACTACCTGTCGGCAAAGGACTCGACGACCCGATTTTTCAACTACCTCCTACTGTTCATGGGATCGATGGTAGGCTTGGTTCTTTCAGAAAATTTGCTGCTACTGCTCATTTTCTGGGAACTCACCGCATTGAGTTCTTTCCTTCTCATCAGCTACTGGGGCCATCGCGAGGACGCCCGACACGGAGCTCGAATGGCATTGACCGTCACCGGGATGGGAGGCCTCGCCTTGCTGGGAGCCGTGCTTCTACCTCAGAGAGTGAAAATCTGAAGTTGCGTTATCCGGAAAATGAAATCGGATAGCAGGATGCCCTCCCTCAGCAAACTGCTCGATTCCCAAGACCCGGATTTATACAAGCTCCAAACACATGCCTCCGGACCCGGAGGCTCCCTTCCGCTACAAGCCGATGATCTAAGAGGCATGGCCAGCGGCGACTTCTTTGGAATGACGCAAAACGCGGGCATGGGCTGGGACCCAAAACGTCTCCTTGGAAAACAGTTTCTTATCCTCAGCACGCAAGGCGGATTGCGAGCGCCAGATGGCTCGCCTATAGCGCTGGGTTATCACACCGGACACTGGGAAATCGGAATGCTCGTCGAGGAAGCGTCGAAAGCGTTCTCGGAGGAAGGAGCGATTCCGTTTGCCGCCTACTGTAGCGACCCTTGTGATGGCCGGACCAACGGAACAGTCGGAATGCTCGACAGCCTCCCCTACAGAAACGACGCCGCCACTGTATTTCGAAGGCAAATACGCTCGCTTCCAACCCGCCGAGGGGTTGTCGGTATCGCCACCTGCGACAAGGGCCTCCCGGCGATGCTTATGGCTTTGGCGGGGACGCCGACATTACCGACAATTCTGGTTCCTGGAGGAGTCACTCTTTTAGCCGAGGAAGGAGAAGACGCCGGAAAAGTGCAAACGCTTCCGACTCGATTCGCCCACCAAGAGGTTGATATCGAATACGCCGCAGAGATGGGATGCAAAGCCTGCGGCACTCCAGGAGGCGGATGCCAATTTATGGGTACTGCAGCAACTAGCCAGGTCGTCGCCGAAGCCCTTGGCCTCACCCTACCCCATGCGGCGCTCGCTCCTAGTGGCGCCCCTATTTGGAAGGATCTGGCCCGCCGATCTGCCAAGGCTTTGATCGAACTTGAAGCAATGCAGAAAACCACCGGCGACATCCTAACGGACGACTCAATCTACAACGCCATGGTAGTGCATGCTGCGGTTGGGGGATCCACTAATCTTGTTCTTCACATTCCCGCCATTGCCCATGCAGCCGGACTACGACAGCCAACGGTAGAAGACTGGGCCCGTATCAACCGTTCCGTTCCCCGAATCGTCGATTCATTGCCAAACGGACCCAAGCACTTCGCAACTGTTCAGGTTTTTCTCGCGGGTGGTGTCCCCGAAATCATGTTACACTTGCGAGAACTGGAGCTGCTGAAACTCGACGCCTTAACCGTGACCGGGGCTACTCTGGGTGAAAATCTTGAATGGTGGGAATCCTCAGAACGCCGTGCCGTACTCAAGGAGAAACTGAAAACGCTAGACGGAATCGATCCTGATGAAGTAATCATGTCACCCCCTAAAGCCAGGCAAAGGGGATTGACGAGTACGGTGACTTTTATGCAGGGCAATTTGGCTCCCGAGGGCGCCTTGGTCAAAAGTACGGCCATTTCTCCGGATAGAATCGATGAAGACGGATTCTATCGACATGAGGGTCCTGCTCGAGTCATGACGAGCGAGGCGGAGGCGATCGAAGCGATTAAGTCGGGGAAAATTCAACCTGGCGACACCATGGTCCTTATTGGAATTGGCCCGGGCTGCGGTATGCCAGAAACCTACCAGATCACCTCGGCCCTCAAGCACATGAAAGGGGGCGAAAGCATCGCTCTGATAACGGACGGCCGCTTTTCCGGTGTCTCCACCGGAGCCTGCATCGGCCATGTCAGTCCTGAGGCCTGGGCGGGCGGGCCCATTGGACGTATTCTAGACGGCGATACCATTCGAGTAGAAATCGACACCCACCGCTTGCAGGGATCCGCAGATATCGTATCGATCGATGCGAAGGAACTCTCGCAGCGCTCCATCAATCCGGCCCTGAAACCCGATCCTCGGGTCCCCGCAGACACGCGACTATGGGCCGCCCTGCAAAATGCGTGCGGAGGTGCCTGGTCCGGATGCGGCTACGACGCCGACCGAATTTCCGAGCTGCTGGAGAAGGGACTAGAGGCAGAGGGCCGATAGCAACGAAGCGGTTCCGATCTCTTTGGAATCGATCGAGTTGCGTCTCTAATACAGGGTATCCCTCGCCTCCATCCGCTCAAGCAACTGGGCATTTCTCCGATAAGGAACTCTATGAGATTCCTGGTCCTCGCAATCGTTCTGCTTTCTGGGCCGACCGTTTCGCTCGGAATCGGCGAATTCGAAAAGAAGATCGAGGACGCCAGTACGATCGAAGCGAAGATCGCTCTAGCCGAAGAGGGGTTTCGAACCATCGAAGGGTTCGTCCCTCGAGAACTCTTTATGAGCTTCTGGTCGATCGACGCTCTTGGAGAAATCGTTTCGTTCTACAAATCGATCCTAGATTCGAAAGGAATCGAAGGGCTGATTCCGGAGCACTCAAATATATCGAGGATCTGCGCGATGGAAATGGGGGACTATCGCTACTTTTTCGAGCCCCTTAAGGTAGAGTTAGATGCGGTATTGGAGAAACCATTAGAAAGCATTGAGACCTCACGGATCCTTCCCCTCAAACGGAATATTTCACAAAACGACAATCTTCAATCCTGGACCGTAGAGGACATACGTTCTCTCATCGAGTTCTGGTTTCTTTCTGGATATGGTCATGGACTTTCTGACATTGATGACCTTTTGAAAGCAGATTGGTCGGATTCGGACATTGAATACTGGGAACTCGTTTTCTCCACGTTTCACCACAGTCCCAATCTGATCATTAACGCGATGAAGGATAAGTTGCTAATCGGTCACGCCGACATCCATGGACTTAGCAGTGCCCAAGAGTATTTTGACTCTCTCTGGACGGTGCCAGAAATCGCGCAAAACAGGATTGAAGTCTCAACGGGAGGCCCCCGACTCGACCTCTACTAACCTCCACTGCTTCGTGAATTAGTCAGTCCAAAGAGCGAAACGTTCAGGCGTTTCTAAGGCTCTCATTTTTCGCTGGGCTTCCTACCCTAACGCAATGGCCCAACATCCCCTGCTAGTCGAATGGACTTGCACTCTGTGCCCGACTCTTCACTCAATTCCATTAAGCTCTGCAATAACTTCACGAACACATGGACGAACCACTCTCGGACGACTACTCTATCTGGGGATACCGGCTTTTTCTAGACCGGGAACCTGAATCGGAACAAACGATTAAAAACCGCACTGGCGTATTCAAAAGCAGCAAGCTGCTTCGCCAGCACTTCCTTTCATCCGAGGAGTTTATCGCGAATAATCCAGAGTGGGACCTGTTCTTTTATTTGGGGCTTTCGCCAAAAATGAATGTGTCCACTGAACTAGGCAGTGAACAGCAAAAGGACTTCATTCAACACGTCCAGAGGACCTGGGAAGAGCTCGGTAAATCTGACCCCCATTGGTCCGTTCTTTCGCAGGACTCCCACCGGAGTGACAAGATCGAAGACAGCTACGAGAATTTCAAAAAGAGCGCTGAAATCGATATGATGATCCTCGATTCAACGCTTGAGCGAAACGGTATCGACATCAAAAGCTTCAAATCTTGTCGCGAATTCGGCTGCGGCGTGGGGAGAGTAACCCGTCTACTCGCGGATCGGTTCGACGAAGTTGAGGGCATTGACATCTCCCGCAATCATCTGGAAATCGCCAGGAAATCGATTGCCGACGACGGCCTGGCCCACGTGGATTTTCGACACGTGAATGATCCCGCCGGCCTCGCAGAACTTCCTAAAACCGACTTTATATTTTCGGTGATGGTTTTGCAGCACAACCCACCTCCCATTATGGCGATTCTACTAGGAAATTTGTTGAATTCCCTCGCTCCAAACGGTGTCGCATTAATCCAAATACCAACCTACAAACGGACCTACTCTTTCGACGTTGATACCTATATCGAATCCCCTCCCTTTGAAGAGGACGAACTGGAAATGCACTACTTGCCCCAGAGTGAAGTCTTTGAAATTATAGATGAAGCCGACTGCAGACCCATCGAAGTAATCGAGGACAACTATATCGGCAGAAGAGGCAACGAGCTTTCCAATACTTTTCTGATACGAAAGAAGGACATTTCCTCAAAAGGATAAAGAACCCGTCTCAAGTCTCTTCCTGGGCTCAGGATCTAAGTTGTCTTTCTCAAAAGCTCGGCCGATCAAGCCGATCTCAATGATCATTGATTATACGCCTTCGAACTCTAAAGTCTCATACCTGCGTTCCTTATAACAGGTATTTTCCTAGAAGACCCAAAGCGGTCTAGAGTGCGGGAACTATTTTCAAATCTTGGATACAGAATGAGAGTGTCCGCTCGTCACCTGGCATCTTTATGCCAGCAGTGGGAGTCTCAAATGCAAAGCGATTAACCCCCGGAGCCAAGTTCACGTTTTGCCGCAACTGTATCCACGGACCAGGAACTAATTCCTCCGCCAAGAGCGACATCCCATCCGCTGAAAGTTTCAGCAAGCGCGGATCCAATGTCCTGACACCAAAGCTAAGCGCAACTGTCTTGGCAGTTTCGGCCTCGTTAACGACATGAAACAATCCAAGTGACTCAGCCCAACGCCACGAATGCAAACCATCTAGTTCTTCGGCGTACCAACCATCGTCAAACTGTAGCTTCACCTGAAACACGCTCGGCTCAGCGTTTTCCTCGCTTAACGCTATACTGAAATCGCGGATACAAACTCGCAAATCACGCGTTTCACCGGCCAGCGCAACACTCGGCTCGTCAGTCTCAAGCACCAACTGCGAAACCCCCGGCTCCATCCCGATACTAAACTGTCTGCGCTCCCACGCCCTCGTGTCGAGAGTCTCCGTAAATAAGATCTGGCCATCCTGGTAGACCCGCAACGAACGCTCGTTAAGTGAAAGTACATCGTAGGAAATCGTCGCAACCCGAGCCTCCGGCAACTCGTTGCTCAGAACGATCAAATTACGTGCACCGCCCCAATGCCACTCATGGCCATCAGCTGTCTCCAAAGCCGACCAGCCATCCTGAAATTCTACCAAGAACGGTGCTACCAAATTGGGTGCAGGTTCAGATTTCGATCCGCTACCGCAGCCTTTGAGAAACAAGGAACTTAAAACTAGGATAGAAAAACAACGAAGTCGCATCGAGCCAGCCAACAAGAAAGCCGAAACAATACGAGTCGGAAATTCCTCCCTTAAACTGACTTCATTCCAATCAAAATGGGGTTGATCGGACCCATTGATATACAATCCACCTTAGATGGGGTCCGGTAAAGGATCCGCCCAGCTTCCACCGAATCGCTGCGCGACGATCCTAGATCGCCCATCTCCGCTCGCCAACTCGCTCCGTCGAACCTGCCGCGAGGAACAGAGATTCGGAAAATACCCAATCCGGCCAAGGCGCGCCATCCGTAGCTCACAGAGCGAAGGATGGCGTCCCGTAAAGGATTCGAACCTCTGTTTCATGGATGAAATCCATGCGTCCTAAGCCTGACTAGACGAACGGGACCCAATTAAGGAGCCGCAGAACCTAAAATTTATCAAACGGCATGCAAGATTTAATCAACTCCCCGCCAGGGGCTCTCATCCCCCATTGGCGTTGTACACAAAAAGACCGCTTGCCTTTCAGCAGCGGTCTCTTGGCTTAACTGGTACCCCGTAGGGGATTGGTTCGGCCTGGCCGAATCGCTGCGCGACGGTCCTGGACCGCCCATCTCCGCTCGCCGGCTCGCTCCGTCGAACCAGCCGTCAAGAGGCGACAGGGGCTCTCATCCCCCATTGGCGTTATACACAAAAAGACCGCTTGCCTTTCAGCAGCGGTCTCTTGGCTTAACTGGTACCCCGTAGGGG
>Ga0181568_10001808_pt1 | contig 19456 bp, 22 predicted proteins | sample 101ome_20_FD_133758 | JGI IMG/M metagenome (GOLD analysis project Ga0181568, IMG submission 133758) | Coastal salt marsh microbial communities from the Groves Creek Marsh, Skidaway Island, Georgia - 101404AT metaG (megahit assembly) | ecosystem: Environmental > Aquatic > Marine > Intertidal...
CTCGTTGCTGCTGTTGCTGCTGCGGTCATTATTCAAACTGCAGAAAAGCTTCAACAGAACGCTCAATCCACTGGTGATGACACAACCGACGAAATGTCTGGTAAAGTCCAGATCCTCAACGTCTTTGTTGATGACCCGGATAACTCCTATGTGGTATACTTCCGTCTGGCCGCAGGTTCAGATGACACCGCAGCTGGTGACATTCTGTGGCAGGTCTTCTGTGAGGATGTGACAAACACAACTACAGATCGTATCGCTGGAGAATTCGATGACACCGCAGGAGCAGGCGGCACAAGCATCATCTTTGAGTTGTCAGATTCCGCTGCTACCCCAACTGCAGCCCCAAGTGCTGAGGCTGGTGTTGCCTACAGAGTATCCCTTGATGCTGATACAGGCACCGGTGCTAACACACAGGATTGCAGTCCTAGCACAATGTTCGCTGACAACGTTCGTGCCACATTGTACGTTCACGTTGTTGGTGGAGGAAGCACATACGAAGTTCTGAAAGTCAACGATGACTCACACGGAGCTGTGGTGGTCTGAGTCTACCTGTGCAATGACCTGCATCTTGCAGGTCGAGCACAGGAGGTTGTACCATGGCATGGCCATTTGGCAGTGCAGGGAACGACCGGGACGCAGACGCTGAACTCGCAGAAGAGCGCTTGAAAATTATGGCCAATGTGGCCATCGAACAAGTGCCACTCCCCGAACAAGGAGAGTTGAGTGAAGAGGATGCATGGACCATCTCCCCCGGTCCGACTCGAGCACGATTAAACAGTATTGGATCCGTTCCATCTGTAGCGGCAACGCTTGCCCCTCAACCGGCAGCGCCCGTTAATGCGCAGGTGGATACATCTGGTCTGGAACGTATGATCAGCAGCCGTCTCGACATGGTCGAAGATGTGCTTGGACTGATCACACACAAGATGGAACAAGGAAACGTTGCACCTGCTCCTGAGGATGGAGAGTCCTCAGAGGCTGGTGAAGAAGGCGATGATGTTTCAGCAGAAGGAGCAGCAGGTGACACCATTGTTACTGCAGATGGAGAAGTTCTCCCTGTGGGTGATGGAGTCGATCGCTTGCGACAATCTGACGAAGCACGACTTGTTGAACTGTATGAGGCGCAGGCTCTTGCAGCGAATCCTTTCCTAGCAAAGGGTTCGTATGAGCAGGCTGCAAACGATGGCGTTGGTGCGGCAATGGTTGCTGCATTGTTGCTGGACAACCTCTCTGGTATGGCGGCTGTGAGCTTTGCTCAGAAAGCCGTTCAAAGTGGAATGCTGAGTGAAGACGAAGGACGAGCAGTCCTCGCTATCGTTCAGTTGGCTGCACCTGGAGAAGCGGAATCAGCATTGAACGATCATCTCTCGCACCGTAAACTGCTTACCTTTTCAGCGATTGTTGAATCTTGGCGTTCACAAACCTCGAAGTCGGAGGAATGATGCATGGGTGCTTCAGTAGGTGTTGGTGCTCTCGTAGTTGGTACCTCGTTGTTGTTGGTGTTTGCACTTGCAGTGCAATCGCTGGATAACCGATTGGATACCAGTCTCGAGATCATTAATGATGCTGGAGACCCTTTACCATCCTTCCAAATCGATGACGCAACGTTGTGGGAGGGTGCTGTACTCGATGTCAGCATCACCGCCAATGGAAGTGGATACGTCGATGGAACGTTCAATGTAACAGGAGCTGGAAGTGGATTTGAAGGAACGTTCACCGTTGATGGGTCTGGAGGAATAGAAACCGTGACAATCACCAGTCACGGGAATTACTCGTCCCCTCCAACCATCACGGTCAACATGACCACACAATCCGGAGTGACCAGCACGGCTACATTGGTTCCCGATATTGGGAATCTTATCTACGGGAATTTCACGAATACAGGAACGGTCACACTTCCTCTTAGCGAGGTATGGATCTTCCTTGATGGAGGTACATCACAAACGCCGACCCTTTTGGGAAGCGCTTACACGCCGACCATCAACAGTACGAATTGGTATCCCGGAGAAACGATTTCCCTCGAATGGTCCGAAGACGGGCCTTCGACATACAATCGGATCTCACTTTCCGCAGCGGGGCTCACTACCGCTCAAACACTCGAATGAGGTGATTCAATGGCAGACGGCGGAGCATCATCATTCATCTTCCTGACAACGGCATTGCTCGTTTCAGGGATCGTGAGTGTTGTCCTGATCAATCAATGGGGTGGCATGGCTCAGATTACTGCACAGGAAACTGCTGCACTTGAAGTTCAAGGAGATACAAGCGTCGATTTTGCTGGAGACCCTATGATGGTCTCCTTGAATACGACGTCGAATGAGATCACGTTCTTCTTACAAAACACTGGACGAACGCTTCTGGATTCTTCCACCCTCGTTGTTCTTATTGATGGTCAAACAGTGACATCGACAATCAACGCTTCACTTGTTCCTTCAACAGGTCAATGGAACGAAGAACACCTTCTCCAAGTAACCGTTAATGAACCGACCTGGACCTACCAGCCAGGAGATGATGTATCACTCACTGTGATTGTATCCTCTGAAATAACCAATGGTCATCGCGGCTCGGATTCTATGTCTTTGGAGGTGCGATTGCATGGTTGAACGACTTACTGAAATGCCAAAACCGATTGAGGATGGGTTCCCCTATGATGTTGAAACGGACAGTTTAGCCGATTCGCTCGGTCTACGGTTACCCAATCGTAGCCTTATCATGCTTCAAGGCGAAGTAGGGTCTGGTAAATCGTTGGTCAGTCAACGCTTTGTCCATGGACTTCTCCACAACGACGTCAAGGTTCTTGTAATCACAACGGAACTGACGACACGTGGCTGGATTGAACAGATGGAATCGATTGGTTATGGCGTCACGGATGCACTTACCAAAGGGAACCTGATGATTTTCTCTCGCTTTGGTACGATTGCAGAACCAATTCCGAATGTTGGTCTTGACGAAGTTCTTAACAGTGAAGCGATTGAAGAATCTGATATTGTTGTCATTGATTCTGCTAGTTCATTGATGCCTGATGGAATGGATGACCAGGCACGCTTCGACATGATTCAACGTTTAAGGAAAATAGCCTCGACTGGACGCAGCCTCATGCTCATGGTTGATCGTGGTGAAATGGATGTGAAACTTCTGCATTCTCTTCGAGCTAGTGCTGAAGTTGTTCTCGACCTTTCGACGAATTTGATTGGTGGCGATTTGAAGCGAACGCTTCTTGTGACACGTTATTTGCGTGCTGCTGGTCCGGTTCAATCATCGATTGGTTGGCGTGTTGAGCCCGGAATGGGCTTCATTGTCGATATTACTGCGGTAAGCTGAGGTGAAATCATGGCTGATGAAGAACTCAAATTCCAACGAGGCGATCTTGCCTCGGTCATGGCTGCTCACAGCCACGTTGCGGATTGGGTTCGAGACTTCGAAAAGCGCTACGGTTCTCGTCCAATCTACTACGGACCACTCGATCGAGATGCGAAGAAACAACGACCACTCAATCTCATTTACATCACCAAGGAACCCGTTTTTGTCCACATCTATGAGCCTCCAAGCGACGAGGAGGGTGGCGGACAAGTCCTCTGGTTCGGTTTGGAACCTCAATTAAACGAGGAAGAAGAGAACATCCGTCGAGACTTGGTTGAAACTTTACTCCAAGAAGCACCATCTGCTCCATCCTTTACGACGGATTCAGAATTCGAAACAATCCTTGGCCAAATGATTGATCGATACACAATTTCTGAGGCTGAAGCAAGCATCGTCTCACGTCGACGTGGGCGCATTTGGGAAATGGTTGGACTCGATGACAAACGAATCGTTGTCTCTGAAACTCAACGAGAACGCTTGCGATACATCGTCATTCGTGACCTCATTCGAAACGGACCACTTGAAACACTTCTCTCGGATGAGATGCTGGAAGATATTCACTCTGTAGGACTGAAACATATCCACATGGATCACAAGGTCTTCGGTATGGTCACATCCAACATCCGTTTTAGAGAGCGTGAGATTCTCTCTCGATATCTTCGTGCAATGTCGGAGCGTATTGGCCGTCCTGTATCGGACAACAAGCCGATTATTGACGGCGCACTCCTTGACGGTTCACGTATCAACATCATTTTCTCTGACGACGTATCTATGTTGGGTCCATCGTTCACAATTCGTAAATTCGCTGAGGAAACCATTTCCGTTATTCAACTCATTAAGTGGGGTACCATGAGTGCCCAACAAGCAGCCTACATCTGGATCTGTCTCGAATATGGTATGTCTGTCCTAGTGTCCGGAGAAACGGCTTCTGGTAAGACTACGACGCTCAACGCTATCCTTCCATTCATCGATCACAATGTCAAAATCTATTCTGCAGAAGACACGCCTGAAGTCAAGGTTCGTCACAAGATATGGCAACGCCTTGTTACACGTGACTCAAAGAATGAAGACTCACGTGTCGAAATGTTCGACCTCCTCAAGGCTGCTCTGCGTTCTCGACCACGTTACATCATCATCGGTGAAATTCGTGGTGTTGAGGGTGCAACTGCATTCCAAGCTATGCAAACAGGTCACCCTGTTATCGCAACGTTCCACGCATCATCTATCGTCAAAATGATTCAGCGTTTTACTGGTGACCCAATCAACGTCCCTATTCGTTTCTTTGATAACCTCAACTTCGCTATCTTCCAAGAGGTTGTCGAAGCACCAGGCGGTGGAATCGCTCGACGTATTACTGGTATTGACGAGGTCATTGGTTACAACAAACACAGCGATGGTGTTCTTACAAGAGGTATGTTCGAGTGGGACCCAGTCAAAGACAAACATTACTTCCGTGGTATGTTTCAATCTCACCTTTTGGAAAACAAGATTGCTGCCATGGCTGGCTTTGCCAACAAACGTGACATTTACGACGAAATGCTACGACGTGCTGCTGCCATTGAGCGAATGGCAGACCGTGACTTAACCCACTACGATGACGTCTTTGATTTGCTCAATATTTACTACAACAGTGGTTGGGAATATTTTGACAACGCCGTCGATTCATGGGTTGGCGTCAATCATAAGTGAGGAGGAGATGAACGTTGGAACGAATGCCGATGTGGCAAATTGCCATCCGTCGGCTTGAGATGCCGGTGGGTCGTTTCATCGCCATCTACGTCGGTGGAGCATTCGCTGGCGGTCTCCTTGCATCACTTCTTTTGATCTTCCTCACAGGAGGGTTCGATGAAGGTGCCCTCTTCGGTGGGTTATCAGGAATTCTCCTCCTCTTCTTGTTACCGATTCTCGCAGGTGGAGCAGCAATGGCTTTCCCTTTGCTTGAAGTCTCTCGTTCAGCGAATCTCATTGAACGAGAAATGCACATGTTCATCACTCGAATGGGTATTCTCTCCTTGGGAGAGGTTGGTGCACAAACCATCTTCGATATTCTCAAACAAATGAGAGATTATGGTGAATTAGCATCAGAAGTTCAACGCATTGAAACACTTGTCGACAAATGGCATACATCCCTTCCCGAGGCAGCACGTATTGTCGCTCAACAAAGTCCAAGTCCACTTTGGACAGATTTCCTTGACCGAATGGCGTTCTCCATCGAAGCAGGTCAACCGATCGATGAATTCATGCGGTCAGAACAAGAAACGGTCGCAGAACAATACAACACACTGTACGACACACGTTTGGAAAGCGTCGATACGATGCAGGAAATCTACGTTTCAATGGTCACTGCAGGACTCTTCGGATTGGTTATTGCAGGAATCCACCTTGTTCTCTTTGAAGTCGGTAGTGAAAATGATACGCCGATTGAAGTCGCTTCTCGGTTGCGATTCCTCTTACTTGCATCGATGTTGTTTATCGTCATTCAAGTAGCTGCTATGTTGGCGTTTCGAGCAACCATTCCGCGTGACCTTATCTTTGCTCGAGATGAACTGGATACGCCGTTCCGAATCAATTTCAGACGTGCGATTCTCTCAGCAGGAGCAATTTCCTTGCTTCTCCTGTGTATTACAACATTTGTTGTAGTCTCTACTTGGGAGGAAATCAGTTCACAATGGGATCGATACGGACTCATTCTAATTGCAGCTCCACTATCACCTATGCTGATTCCGGCATGGTTGATCAGTCGTGAGGAGGGGAACGTGCAACGTCGTGATGGGGCTTATCCTGATTTTATCCGAGCCTTAGGCGGTACTGCTCAGGCTCGAAGCGCTGAACCTTCTGCCACAATTAAAGCGCTTCGTGGTGTTGATTTTGGAATGCTCGACGCATCAATTGATCGACTTGAACGTCGACTTGCAACACGCATCGATTCCGACCGTGCATGGGATTACTTCAATGCAGATACCAACTCTGCTGTCATCTCACGCTACACACGAATCTACATCGAAGGATCTCAATCATCAGGTAAACCAGCAGAGACCGCTGAGATGGTCTCACGTTCGGTAGGTAACCTCCTCTCGCTGAGGAGACGCCGAGCCCTCTCAGCGAACACAATGTGGGGCGTGGCCCTTGGTCTTCTCATTGCGAGTGTAACATCTCTCAACGTGACCATTTCGATCGTCTTGCAGTTGGGTGAAGCAATTGCTGGTGTCGCTACTGGACTTGCTTCAACCGATGTAGGTTCATTACAAGATTTTGGAAGTGGTATTGCACTCCCGGTTATGGAGGATGCTTCCTCGGTTGAAGACAACATTCGTATGTTCAAAATCATCGTTTCAATCCTCGTTCTTGGACAAATCATTGCTGTATCAGCCATTGCAACACGTCTTCGTGGCGGTGGAAAAACGAGTGCAGCAGGACAAGCGATTACGTTGCTTTGGATTGCGGGAATAACATCGTGGATTACTGCAGTTCTGCTTGAAGGCGCCTCTTCCGTCTTCGGAGTTTAGAAAAAGAGTATATGCTAGGTTGTAGATGATTGCATCATGCAACCCCCAATGCAACAGCCCGGCCCGCAAACAGCGAATATGTATCACCCATCTCAACAAATGATGGCGAGTGGTGGATTATTTTCGTTGCATATATTCCTTATGATCGGTGTGATCCTTATCCTCGTCGCAGGATTTCTGAGCGTACTTCCTGACTTTTCAGGTGCGCCCGCGACCGTCGACTACGATACAAGTAACACTGGCTGGCAAGATGACTTCAATGAAGATACTGAAGCACACAACGATTTCGTCCGTATCATGGACACACTTGCAACCATGGTTGGAATGGCTGGTGTCGGATTGATCGGCTATGCATTTGTTCGCGAAGCCTATGATGAGGATACGACGACACCTGGTTTGAGAATAACCTTGCTTCTTCTCGGTTCAATCATGCTTTTACAGATGATTGGTTCTGGATTCAATCTAAGCATTACGCTTTGATTTCTTTGATGTTGGTTTGTTCATCTTCGCTTCTTCATTGATTCGCTTCTTTGTTGCAGCCCATGAACAGATTGGGCATTGAGACAAATCATGGAATCGTGCCGGACAATATTCTCGTCCGAAAAAGATGATTTGTAAATGGAGATCATTCCATGCATCTTTTGGAAAGACAGCTTTGAGGTCTTTCTCGGTCTGATCGACGTTCTTCCCATTTGAGAGCCCCCATCGTGCTGCAAGTCTGTGGATATGGGTGTCTACAGGAAATGCTGGAATGTTAAATGCTTGAGCAAGAACGACACCAGCGGTCTTGTGTCCAACGCCAGGAAGGGCCTCGAGTTCATCGAATGTGTTCGGTATGTTCCCTTGATGGCGTTCGATAAGAAGTTCAGACAATCGCCGAATGTTCTTCGCCTTTGTAGGCGCAAGGCCTACTTCGCGAATAAGTGACTGTATGGTTGCAACCTCAAGTTGTGCCATTTTATCGGGTGTTGGGCCCTGTCTGAACAATTCAGGTGTCACTTGATTAACCTTCAAATCGGTTGTCTGTGCACTCATTAGAACAGCAACAAGAAGTTGGTATGGCGAATCATGATCAAGTGGAACAGGCGTTTCAGGATACAATTCTTCAAGCATCTTTTGAATGCGCTCGGCCTTTTCCTTGCGCTTCATTGAATCACCTATTCTGCATATTCCGAGCCAGTGACCCAGCCAAAGAACAGACCAGAGGAGATGCTCGCTAATGGAACTGCATTACAGACAAGTGCTTCCACAAGGGGAGACTCACCATCTTGTGGTTGCCCTACAAGAATCCAAAGAAGCAAGCCAATGAAAAGACCTGGAATCACCATCAATGCTCCCATAATGAGGGTTCGTGTGAGTCGCATGTCTCAACCACCCTCCTCTCATTCAAGAACTGTTGCTTCACTGAAGTGCGAGTTGGTGTGCCAAAGCATCGGCACTCATTGAGTTGATTACGTCGCCTTGTTCAAGCCATCCTTTACGTGCAGTCATAACTCCGTATTGGATGTCTGCGAGACCGCGTATAGAGTGTGCATCTGGACTGATTGCAACCGGCACTCCCATGAGTTTGGCATACTTGCAAAGGCGATAATCGATGTCCAGCCGATACGGACTTGCATTGAGTTCAATTGATTTGAAACGCCCTTCTTCAATGTGCTCGGCCATCGCATCAATAAGGCGATGGACGTCAACTTCGTATCCTTCTCGTCCCTGTAAAATTCTCCCTGTTGGATGTCCGAGAACTTTTGTTGCAGGATGTTCGAGGACCTTGAGCAATTCCTCAGTATTCTCACTTTCATCTCGGCCACGCCATTTGGTCATGGCGTGTACGGATGCAACAACATAATCCAATTCATTGAGAACTTCATCAGGATGGTCCAGTTTTCCACCAGTTAGGATGTCTGACTCAACACCGTGAAACAATCTGAAATTTACCCCTTCATCCTGCCAGTTTTGGTTGTATTTTCGGATTTTTTGTCCTTGTTCCAACAATCGGTCTGCAGGAGCGCCATTTGCGATTTTCAATGTCGGTGAATGGTCAGCAATTCCAAGCCATGTCCATCCCAGTGATTGGGCTGCATCTGCCATTTGTTCGAGTGTTGCTTCGCCATCAGATACCACCGTGTGATTGTGGAGAGCTCCTTGGATGGTATCAAGTTCAAGCAATTGTGGTAGATTCTGTTCGCTTCCAGATTGAATCTCTCCAGTATCTTCGCGTAGTTCAGGTGGAACCCATTGCAAATCGAGATGCGAATAGATCTCTTGTTCGGTCATGGCGGAGAGGGAATATTGTGCTGCTTCAATTCCTTTGAGTTCACCTGCCTTCGCTTCAGGTATGAGGCCAAACTCATTCAGACGAAGGCCACGATCGATGGCTCGTTGACGCAATGCAATGTTGTGCTCTTTGCTTCCAGTAAAGTAGGCCAGGGTGAAGGCAAACATTTCTGGCGGAACCAATCGAACCTGCGCATCGATTGTTCCAGCACTCTCCAATTGTTCGTAATCATCACCACCAATCGCCTCCATCACGTTCGCATCGATATGTCCAACTGAAAACCCATCCTCAAAGATGCTCGCTTCAAGAATGAGGCTGATTTTCGAGTCGCCAGCGCCTTTTACATCAGCAATACCTTGCAATGCTAAGATTGCGTTCGCAACGTCGTCATGATTTTCTTGTTTGACACCGACTACGATGTCCAAATCACCAATTGTTTCTTTACGACGCCGTGCACTTCCTGCGAGTTGTACGCGTTCAACGCCATCAATTGCCTTGATTCTCTGTTCAAATGCCGTTCCATATTTCAGTCCAATGTCCAACCGCCGTCGTGCGCGGAAACGAGAGAGCAACTCAATTCCATCGAGCATACGTTGTTCTGATTTCTTCCCAAAACCCTTCATGGGTGCAATTCGACCTTGCTCAGCAGCTTCCTTGAGACTTGCAATGGAGTCGATACCCAATTCTTCATGCATCAATTTGATTCGTTTTGGACCAAGTCCAGGAATGCCGAGCATCTCGATCATTCCTTGTGGTGTTTCTTCATGCAAGCGTACCCAATCGTCTGGCCACCTGCCTTCCAGTATGGCTTGCGAAAGGGCGGAACCAAGCCCTTTCCCGATACCTTTCATTTCGAAAAGTCGGCCTGTGACCACCAATTCATGGAGGTCTTCAGTGATTGTTCCGATCAATCGGCTACCGTTTTGATACGATCGTACTCGGAACACATTGGCGCCTTGCAGTTCGAGAAGGACAGCAACTTGATGCAACACTGCAGCAACTTGGTTACGAGAAAAATACGGTGCGCCGCTCGCCCGAGCCTTTGGAAGTTTGAACGCACTGCCTGCCATGACAAGTTCTGTTGTCCACGCCTCAAAAAGGATGGCAAGTGGTTGTTTCAAAAACCTCCTCCGTCTGGTCGAATCATGGTCGAAGTTGAGTTCATCTCCATTCTCGTCCAAACCTTCTGTGGGATTTCTGCCACATTGTTCATGTTCGTTGCGACCTTTTCACGGTCTGAGAGGGCTGAACTGATTGTACAAAATATCATTTTTACGACGCTTCTTCTTGCTGCTGCTTCACTTTGGTGGCTCTCTCTCGCAGGAGGAGCGTTGTGGGGGTCGAATTACCTGCCACGCCCACTTTCAATCGTTTGCATTGTCTTGGCCATTGCTGCCCGAATGAACATCAAAGGAGAGAATGTCTCGTTTGGAGCAAATCCTCACAGTATTGGACGCGTTGTTGAAGAAGAGTAATCAAACGATTTCGCCGGGTCCTTCTTCGGATGATTCAGCAGCTTCCTTCTCCATTTTTTGGTTGATGAATGTGCGCATGTACTCTGGAAGTTCTCCATTGACGAAGATCACATCGTTCACGGCTTCGAGTTTTTTCAGAGAGTAATAAATCTGCATCGCAGTCATCGGTGTTGAGGAACAGCCATTGCAACCTCCGTCCAATGAAAGCATGATGTTGCCGTCACTGGTGTCGAGGACCGTTACGACGCCATCGTGTGCATCGAGTATTTCCTGAACCGGGCCAATCTCTGCCAAGATCTCCTCCGCACTGATGCCCATGCTGTTCCGACGAACTCCCCCTCTTTCAACGATTGGATGCAACGGGCATCGGCGTAAGGAATAGGGGCCAAAAACTAGCCTTTCAAGCCGGTAATTGCAGGGAATCTCTTATGAGGGGTTCTTAGGTCGGGCGAAGCACAGGTGTACATTATGATGGAAAATATACCGTTGATTGCAGCAGGCGCAGGAGCCGTAGGACTTTTGATTGCCTTTATGCTCTATAACCAAGTAAAGAAAGTAAAGATCGATAACAAAGTTGTCGCAGATATCACAGACGAAATTCAGCAGGGTGCTATGGCATTCCTGTTCGCTGAATACAAAATACTGTCCATCTTCGTTGTCGTTGTTGGTGCGGCTCTTGCCTTTCTCAACGATTTCGATACAGCGATCGCCTTCTTTGCTGGTGCTATCGCTTCAGTTCTAGCAGGTTTCTCCGGTATGCGTGCCGCAACATCGGCTAACGGCCGAACTGCTATGGCTGCCAAGAACGATGGTCAGGCAGGCGCACTTGCTGTTTCTTACAACGGTGGAGCCGTTATGGGATTGTCTGTGGGTGGACTCGGACTACTCGGTATCTCGCTCGTTGCTTTCTGGCTCGGTGCTGAAGACGGAAGTACTCTCTCTGCAGCTGCTGGATTTGGGATGGGTGCTTCATCCATTGCACTCTTCGCCCGTGTTGGTGGTGGAATCTACACCAAGGCTGCCGACGTCGGAGCAGATCTCGTCGGAAAGGTCGAAGCCGGTATTCCTGAAGATGACCCTCGCAACCCAGGTGTTATTGCTGACAACGTTGGCGACAACGTCGGTGATGTTGCAGGAATGGGTGCTGACATCTTCGAATCCTTCGTAGGTTCAATCATCGCTGCTATGATCATTGCAAGCGATGTTGACGCAGAAGGTAACGCCGCTATGGCAGTCGACTATGTCCTTATGCCAATTCTCCTCGGATTCATTGGATATGCTGCATCCATCATCGGTGTCTTCTCAATGGCCTTCCTCAAGAACGGAAAAGATCCAGCAGCAGCTCTTCGAAACACAACGTTCATCGCTGCAGCACTCTTCTGGGCTGGTGGCTATCTCTCCATTCATCAAGGCTTGATCGATGTTGAGTACGGAATCATGCACTCCGTCGTCCTTGGAAGCGTTGTTGGAATCCTTATCGGTCTTGTCACCGAATACTACACTGGTATCGAACCTGTGTTTGGAATTAAAACAAAGGCAATTCCTCGTATTGGTGAAATGTCCAAGACTGGTCCTGCAACCAACGCTATCGCAGGTCTATCTGTCGGAATGATGTCTACATTCATTCCAGTCGTTCTCATCGCAATGGGCATCCTTGGTGCGAATGAATTTGGTGGAGAAAAATATGGCCTCTACTGCATTGCTATGGCCGCTATGGGCATGCTTGCAACCGTTGGTGTGACGATGACTGTGGATGCATATGGTCCAGTTGCTGACAACGCAGGTGGAATTGCAGAAATGAGCGGTCTTGGCGACGATGTCCGTGCCATTACCGACGAACTTGACTCGATTGGAAACACAACCGCTGCTGTAGGTAAGGGATTCGCTATCGGATCTGCTGCCTTGACAGCACTCGCACTCTTCGCTGCTTACACAACATCCGTTGGTGGCGTCAACCTCGATTTGACTGAACCAATGGTTGTTATCGGTCTTCTCATCGGAGGTGGGCTACCATTCGTTGTCGCAGCAATGACCATGACTTCGGTCGGAAAGGCTGCAAACGACATGGTCGTTGAGATTCGACGTCAATTCAAGGAAATTCCTGGATTGCTTGAAGGAAAGGAAGGCGTCAAGCCAGATTCCCAAACCTGTGTTGACATCTCAACCAAAGCAGCACTTCGTGAAATGATTGGACCTGGTTTTGTAGCAGTCGTCGCCCCGGTTGTCATTGGATTCGCTCTTGGTACCGCCGCACTTGGTGGAATGCTCGCTGGATCTCTTGTCACTGGTGTTTTGATGGCGCTCTTCATGGCCAACGCAGGTGGTGCTTGGGACAACGCAAAGAAAGCGATTGAACAAGATCACATTCCTGGTGCAAAGAAGGGTGACGATGCTCACGATGCTGCAGTTATCGGCGACACGATTGGTGACCCATTCAAGGATACCTCTGGTCCATCGCTCAACATTCTCATCAAGTTGATGTCCATTGTTGCAGTTGTTCTAGCTGGTACTGGCAAGCTCACTGAGAACGGACTCCTCTGAGACGTTCAAGCGTTAGCCTCTTGAAGAGAAGCCGATAGGCCAAACCATGCATGCAATGCATCGTGGCCTGTTCTTGGTTGCTCTTATGCTTTGCATGAGCCTTGCTGGTTGCACCAGTAACGATGCCTCATCAGGTTCTGCCAATAGCATGACTGAGGAAGAGAAGCAACTTCCTCAATGGGACATTGGACAAAATTGGCTCTACACCTTCATTACTCCTCAGTTCGGCGAGGACAGCGCACGACTCGTTGTCGCTGAAATCGACAACAGCTCTGGAGAATACGTACTCGGAATCTCCTCAGAGCGTGAAGCCCAACGTCATGCCGTCATCAATCACAATCCATTCCTAGGCCGAATGACCATTGATGCACTGGCTGTTTACGAAAATGGAGAGCCCCAACAGGTATTCTCGTTCCCGTGGACTGTGGGTGATTCTTGGTCGTTTATGCTCCTCGGTCAAGAATGGGGTGCAACAACAACATCACTCGAGAATGGAAACGCTCGGGTCGAAGCGGAGTCTGCCGAAGGCCACGAATTATCCTACACCTTTAGTGGAAGCAAAGGGTTTCTTGAACGCCTCGTTTGGAGAGATGGTGATGGAACCATCCAACTTCGAATGGACTTGAATATTGCACGTTCAAACTACGAAGGTGACGTTTTCTTTTATCGAGCACGTGATCTTATCGACCGATTGTATGAGGAGAACGACCAGGAGATTTACGACTCGTTCCTTGATTCAGGACATCCGGATGAAGGTGATTGGGACACACTCGTTTGGTATCTTGATGTGGAAATTGCTTCCAATGGACCTGCTTCGGGTTCATTGACAATGAAGGATCACGCAGGAGCATCTCCACTGACTCGCGCATGGGGTTCAGGGGCGACTGAGAAGGGAGCGATTGGTACCATTCCTTCGAATTCTGGAGATTATTCACTTACAGTAACCGTACGTGGGCCATCGTCGTTCATTCATCTCAAGGTTGCTGGTGCACTCGTATTCCAATGGACCCTCTGAGGTGTCTAACATGCCAACGCTCATCATGATGCATGGGATGACGGGAACGGCAGAAATGATGAAGCCGTTTGCAGAGAAAATACTTCCTGAAGGTTGGACTTTGCTGGTTCCAGATGCTCGTTTCAACCATCCAAGGCGTGGTAAGACATGGTGGCGATATGAGGACGAGGACCCTGATGTCACACGTCGTTTGCAACTTTCACGTCGAGAATTAATGGATGTGGACTCTTCGCTTTCTCAACTTGAGAAATTGATTGCAGAAGAAGCACCTCTTGGACCACTCGTCGTTGGAGGGTTCTCTCAAGGTGGTGCGATGGCACAGGAGATGCTTCAACTGCCTCTAGCTGATCGTATCATTGGAATCGTTGCTTTAGGAACACGATTGGTCCGTCCAATGGAACTCCGGATTCGACTGGAAGAATTGGGGCCGAAACGCATGTTTTGGATGCATGGAGTGAGAGACGTTCGCGTTCCTCTAGAAGATGGATGGGCTGTTGCACATCTCTTTGAAGCAGCAGGATGGGGTGTTGAATTGGTAGAGCATCAGAAAGGGCATATGATTCCAACAGAGCATCATGATGTACTGAAGGATTGGCTAAATGCTCTTACCCATTGAGTGGATATTTGCTCAACTCGTCAAATCCACCAATGAAAATCCGTTCATCATTTCGAATATCGAAGATGACTGGAACTGTTCGGTGCATTGTTGCTTGAACAACTTCGTCCCGAAGTTCAGCAGGTTGTTCGTCGAATGAAATCTCGACAAATGGTAGTTCCTTTTGTGTCAGGAGACGCTTGGCGGCAGTACAGTATCCGCAAAATCGGCCAGTAAAGACAAGGAAGTTACCTTGATGTTGCTCAAGAAGGTCAGTGAACATAGGTTTTGATTCGGAATGACCTATTTCAATTCATGGTATTGTTTCGGAAACCAACGATTGAAATACAACAAGCCAATGGTTCAGTCATGGATTCTTATGTGATGGTCCTTGCAGCATCTTCGGGTAAGAACCTTATTTTGGCAAATCAATTTTGTCAATCATTTGAACAACACGGAATGGCAACGAAATTGGTTGATTTAACAACCCTACATTGGCCAGTTTACACGCCAGAACTTGATGGTGATTCTGATCGAGAACCTGTTACATCAGAGATAGCTGAGTTGATTCTCAACTCAGAAGCATTGGTCGTTTGCGCACCTGAATACAATGGAGTCATGCCTCCTGCCCTCAACAATACCATTGCATGGCTCTCGGTACAGACTGATGATTTCCGCCGATTATTCAACAACCGAACGGTGCTACTCGCAACTCACAGTGGAGGCGGTGGTGCCCACTGTCTCATGGCGATGCGTCATCAATTCTCTCACCTAGGTAGTAATGTCATTGGTCGCACGATGACATTGAACAGCAAGAAACCATTCTCTCAGGAAACGATGGATGACCTCATCGGGAGAGTCTTGCAATGATCGAACGGAACGTTCGGATGACCGTTCCAACCCATCAGATGCTCGAAGGCGGAGGATTCCCAGTACGTCGGCCAAAACCAATGGGGTCTCTGATGAGCCCATTTCTTCTTCTCGATGAGATGGGGCCCATCGAATGGGGTCCCGGTGAAGCATTGGGTGCCCCCTCACATCCTCACCGTGGTTTTGAGACAGTAACCTATCTGCTTGATGGAGCAATACAACATCAGGATAGTGCAGGGAATCGAGGCGATTTGAATCCCGGTGATGTACAGTGGATGACCGCAGGGCGTGGTGTTATTCACTCTGAATTGCCTCAGGATTCATTCTTAGAGAACGGGGGGAGATCCCATGGTTTTCAGATTTGGGTCAATCTCCCTGCAGAACACAAGATGATGGAGCCTCGTTACCAAGACATACCTTCCTCAAAGATTCCTAAGGCAACGAATGAGGATGGTTCTGTTCATGCAGTCGTTATTGCAGGTGAAGCATTTGGAGTATCCGCCGTTATTGATACGGTTATCCCCATTTCTCTCATTCATTTCAAGATGACCGGTATGAGTTCCTTGTCCCAAAACATTCAATCGGATTTGAATGCGATGCTATACGTGTTTGGAGGGGACCTCCGAGTAAATGGGAAGAACTTGCATGATGGCCAACTTGGTTTACTCACTCAAGGGGATTCAATCAACATTCAATCTGGGAAAAGTGGTGCAGAATTTTTATTGTTGGCAGGACCGGAATTGAATGAACCAATCGCACGTTATGGCCCGTTTGTGATGAACACTCGGGAAGAGATTCATCAAGCGATTCTCGACTATCAAAATGGAACGCTTGCGTAAGATTTTGATGGCCAATGGTTATGAACAAGAGGTGACACGGGAGGTCATTGGCTCGTGTGGTGTAGCCAGGTCCATCATCGCGGGTTTTCATCCCGCTGACCCGGGTTCGAATCCCGGCACGAGCACCTGGGACTTCCTCTCTTGTTCGAGTTGGGTCATGTATAGATACTACCTCTCGCACCCTATCATAAACGGGTAGTACTATGCTCTCTCAAATGCAACTTACCATTCAGTATGAAGATGCCATGGCTTTGCCATCGGGAGTGCTTGTGAATTTCTTCGAGAAACTCACGTTCATACGGATTGTTGAAATTTTGAACGAGGCTCCTGTTTTGTTGTTTAGTGGGACCTTAATGAAAAACCGAACCATCAAAGATATCGAACACATTCCTGCCATGGAGGTAAGAGATGTGCTCGATTCAGATGGCAGTGATGTATTGTTCTCTGCTCGAATGAGTGGCCCAGTTGCCCGTCTGATTATCATAGGAAAAGACGCATGGCCGATTGCACCAATCCTCATTGAAAAGAAACAACTGGTGCTCTCAATGCAAGGTACTCCTGACGGACTTTCCCACTTTTTGAGTCAGATCAAACAATTGATCGGTTCACGATTTGGTTTAACTGTGAACAAAGCATATCAAGGAGAGTGGTTAACGGCTCCAAACATGTCTCCGCGCCGTAAGCAAGTTCTGGAAACAGCCATTCACATGGGCTATTATGATCACCCGCGTCAATGCAAGCAACATGACATTGCCTTGCAGATGGGCCGGAAACAAGGGACCATTGCAGAACACCTGCTCCTTGCTGAAGGGAACATTCTCAAGGCTTGGTACGAACAATCTCGGAATTCAGATTAATTGCAGTACACCAATTCCTGCAAACATGAAAATTGCTCCTGCAAGACATCGAATCATAACCTTACCATTGCGCTCGTGTCGAAGTGTATCCATCAGTTTGTGTCCTGTCAAGGTCCACAAAATCATTGACAGAAGACCTCCAGTTGTCGTAATCGATGTGATGAGAAGGATACCAGTCAATCCTCCTCCAAATCCTTCTAAGAACTCTATCATGATCACCGAGACAAACACCCATTCCTTGCCGTTGATGAATTGCAACAATATGCCATGGCGAAAGTCAATGCGATGAATGTCTTGATTCACTGCTAATCGCTCAATAGGGAGGTTTAGAATAACCACTCCGAGCACCACAAAGAACAGTAAACCAAACCATTCAAGGAATGAAAAAAACATCGAATCTTTATCGATTTGCTCAACGGTTATTCCAATGATAAGATGGACCATAACGAAACCGATGACCATTCCAACAACTAAGGAGACATTGCTTCGAGCACCGTGGACGGCAGAATGAGAAATCGCAGTGATGTTGTTCGGTCCGGGTGTAAAAATTCCAACCGCCAATATCGTCAAGAGACCAAGGATTGCTTCTACTTCAATGGACAACGTATCAACACCTAAGCAGTCTCTGATGCGGTGGTTTTTGTCCTGTTAAACCACCAATAGATTGCTGCAACTCCTAGGAGGATTACAATTGCCATGATTATCTCATGATCGAGCAACCATTGAGCGGCATCCATTGCTGCATCACCATAGAGATAAATCATTACAGCTTCTAGGCCAAAGCGGAGTCCTCTGCCAAAGATACCTGCAAGGATGAACGGTTGGAGTTTCATCTCACTTGCACCTGCAATCCATCCAAACACTTTGTACGGCAGTGGAGATACTGCAGCGATGAACATTCCCCATGTTCCATAACGCTCGAACAATGCTTCGAGCCTCTCTCGGTGATGAGGTTTACCAAAACGGTCGAGAAGTTTTGTACCATACCGCTTTCCAATAGCATGCCCAACCACTGCGCCAAGGACGGATGCAAAGGTGATAATGAACCACAGCCACAACAAAACACTCGGGCTGTCACGTTCATCATAGGCCATCGGCAAATACATGACATCCGGTGGAATCGGTTGGATGATCGCCTCAGTAAATGAGAGCAAGGCCAGTGAAAATGGTCCGAACTGATTGAAGAAATCCAGAATGAATTCCTCTCCAATCATGCACCAAGGTGCTCATTCGGCTTCTTGAGGCTATGGGTTATCGACGTCTTCTTTACATGCATTCGACACCCTTTGCCCATGGCCGTTCTCGATACCAGTGCTTTGCTCAACTGGCCAATTGAGAGATGTCGTGGGCAATTGGTCTCAATTCTTCAGCAAACGGAGTTGCCTCGAGTCGATGAACAACGCTGGATGTTGATTGAATCGCTGGATTTGGATTGGCGAACAGCCAGCCTTGAGGAACGACAGGTTGTGCTTGAACTGGCTGCAAAGACCGGAGACCTGCCCCGTCTCTCTGATGTTGATATCGATCTCATCGCAATCGCCATCGCCAACAAAACGAATTTGGTGACCGATGACTATCGAATGAAAAACGTAGCAAGAGAAGCCGGTCTTGAAGTTGAAGGTGTTATGACTGCCGGCGGAAAAAAGCAATGGAAATGGATACTACGTTGTATTGGATGCCGTCAAACCGAAGAAGTCTCTTCTGAAGCACATCGCTCAAAAAAAGACGATGTAAAGGTCTGTGATCGCTGCGGTTCTCCGATGAAACTCAAGCGAGCCTAATCACTCGTCATCATTCAGAGATTCAAGGGCTGAGACTTTCTTTTCAAGTTCATCTGCAGCCATACCTGTTGGGTCGATTCCAACAGCCTTTGCACGATCCATTAGAACCTGATCAGGGGTTTTTCCACCGGCTTCCAAATCCGTGATTGTGGCTGCAGTTGTTGCCTCAGACAGTCCTTTGTGGAATTCACCTTTAGAGCGGCCGAGAGCATTCGCCATCTTTGGCAGCCGTTCTGCACCGAAGAGGATGAAAAAGATACCAAGAAGGATGATGATTTCGAGCGGTCCCGGACTGAATGCCATGCAGTTCCCCAACTGGCCCTGACGGTTGAGGCTTTCAAG
>Ga0181568_10001818_pt1 | contig 19415 bp, 18 predicted proteins | sample 101ome_20_FD_133758 | JGI IMG/M metagenome (GOLD analysis project Ga0181568, IMG submission 133758) | Coastal salt marsh microbial communities from the Groves Creek Marsh, Skidaway Island, Georgia - 101404AT metaG (megahit assembly) | ecosystem: Environmental > Aquatic > Marine > Intertidal...
AGGCGATCGTGAAATCCCATGCGTGGTTTGGTATCCCGCCGAGGACGATGGGGTAACGCCGGCTGCAGGTGAGTTTCCGACGTTTGTGATGGCTCATGGGTTCGTGATGTCGCCGCTCGATTATGAGGGCTTGGCGGCTGCGCTGGTGTCGGAAGGTTACGTTTTTACCTCCCTCGGCACCGAGGAAGGGTTCGCCCCAAGCCATGCAGACTATGGTTTGGACTTGGCGTTTGTAGCCGATCGGATTGCGGCGGCGGAGGTGTCTGGATTGTTGAGCGCGTCAACCAACGGTCGGGTGGCAATTGGCGGCCACAGCATGGGGGGCGGCGCGTCTTGGTTGGCCGCGGCCGAACAACCCGCCATCGACGCAGTCGTGGCGTTTGCACCAGCGGAAACCAATCCTTCCGCGATTGCCGCAGGCGAGGAAATTGCGGTGCCGGTGTTGGTGGTATCGGGCTCTGACGACTCGGTCACACCCCCCGCGACCCAACACGAGCCGATTTACGCATCAACGGTAAACGCGCCGTGCCGGGCATTTGTGTCCATTCCCGATGGTGGCCACTGTGGCTTCGCCGACCCGGGGACGTTGTGTGATTTCGGGGAACTGGGGTTTCAAGGGTTGTCCCACGCGGAGCAACTGGCCTTGTCTGTGAGTGTTGTGGTTCCGTGGCTCGACGCCTTCCTGCGCGACGACCCCTCAGGGTTGGACGGGGTGGAGCAAGCAGCCTCGGTAGGCGGATTGGAGTTGACGCTGTCGTGCGCGTTGACGGTGGAAGCACAGGAGTCAGAAGCGCTTGAGGTGTTTTACCAAAATCCACCAATGGGCCTAACCCTACTCAACACCACCAACCAACCAATCCAGGCGACCCTGTGGTCCGCGCAAGGACGAAAGGTCTTGGATCACACGTTAGAACCCGCAATGCGGTGGACACCACAAGTTCCCAGTGGCGTGTATGTGGTGACGAGTGGTGGTGCCTTTGCCCGCAAGGTTATTGTGCAATAATAGCAATCAGTACACCAGCGTTTGCATGGCGTGAGCCGGGATGGAAGTTCGAGCCTCTTGGCCATTGACAACCAGCGTGTAGTCCAATGCTTCGTCTGTTCGGTTCATGACCACCGTGACCAACTTGCCGTCGGGGTTTTGAAACGTCGTGCTCTCGATGGCGCTTCGGCTGGCGGACGTGCTCACCCGCAAAGCGCCGGGCTCAATAAACCGGGAGAAATGCCCGATGTAGTAGTACGTCGGTGTAAAGATGAGGGAGTCGTTTTGGGTGTCGGCGTGAATGGGGGCAAAACAGAGATTCTGTACGTGGTTGGGCCCGCCGGTCTCGTCGAGGAGGATGTTCCAGTCGGTCCAGCCTACGGTGCCGCTGTTGAAGTCGTTGATCATGGAGTTGCCATATCGCTCGGCATTTGACCAACGTTCGTAATGCTCGGCATCGAATCCCTCTTGGCACCCTTCCGTGAATAATAGCTGTTTGTCCGGGTAGGCTTCCTTGATGAGTTTGAGGTTCTCGTACTTGGGGTTGCCACCGGTCCATGTTTCATACCAATGGAAGCCGGTGCCCCAAGCATACTTCGAAGCTGCCGGGTCGTCGAAAATCGTATTTGCGCGGTGCGTGATGAGGTCGCGGTTGTGGTCCCAGACGACGATTTTCTTGTCTCCGTATCCGGAAGCCGCCATGGTGGGGCCGAGGTTGTTTTTCAAGAAATCGCGCTCCTGCTCAGCGGTGTAGATGCACGATTCCCATCGCTGCGTGGCCATGGGTTCGTTTTGGATGGTTATCCCCCAAACAGGGATCCCTTCCGCTTCGTAGGCTTCGATGAATTTTACGAAGTAGTTGGCCCATGCTTGGTAGTATTCTGGCAACAACGATCCGCCGCGTAGCATGTTTTTGTTGGTTTTCATAAAAGCTGGCGGACTCCAAGGGCTCGCGTAAAACACCAAATCATCCCCGATCATCGACGCAGCGCGCTTGATCATTGGAATGCGCTTGGCGCGGTCGGGTTCGATGTCAAATGTGGTCAGCGCTGAGTCCCCTTCTTCGATGTAGGTGTGGCTTCCGAGTCCGAAGTCGCAGCTGTGAATGCTTGTCCGAACAATGTTGTAGTTGATACCCCCATCCCCGAAGTAAGCGTCCATGAACCGCGATTGCACAGGTTCACTCAACTTTGAAAACACCTCAGCTGAAGCATCTGTGATGGCACCACCGATTCCCATGAAGGATTGGAAGGTATTGTTGGGGTTGACAAAAACAGCGATTTCTGTTTCTAAAGGCTGCTTTGCTGGGGTAAAACTCAACGGTTCACCATTGGTCAGCCGAAGCGCTGTGTTTTCAGCGGTGACGGTCATTTGAACGGACGTGCGAAGGGCGTCTGAAGCGGGTGTTGCGGATTCTGAAGGGGCAGAGGGCGCGCTGCAAGCAACCAGCAGTACAACCGAGAAGAGGGTAGTTGTTCGAAACATGGCTGCAAATTCGCACCGAACGAGGGGTTCCACAAGGGTTTGGTGTTGCGGAGGATCAGAATGAGTCAAACGCTTCTGCGCGTTGGGTATTATAAGCTGGGCGCAACGCGAAAGGGGATGTTCAATCAGACCGGCTGTTGGTCTTTTAACCCGAGAAACAGCTCGATTAACTTCCAGCGAAAGGCCTTCCAAACACGCCAACAGCCAATTCCGCCCACACGACCAGAAATAGCAACACCACGAATCCAATTCCAATCACGCGATTGCGTTGATTTTTGGCTTTTTGCAGTACCCATTGAATACCCCCACCTAACACCAGCAGCATCACCCCCATAATGAGGTAATCAAAACCGGACCACTGCACCTCATCGGTGAATAGCGATGCGACAAACGGAACAAGCAGCAAACTCAACGCCGCTAAAGGGATTGGAATGGACTTCATACGTTGGTAGGGTCAGTGCGGAAAGAACGGATTATCCTCGCGGATGTTGCTTCGCCCGCTCGTAAACATGCTGCATGTTAAGTCTATTTCAGGTCTTCTGTATCTCCAATATAAATTGCTCCACCACAAACTCTGCATCGCATACCGTTTGACTTATCTCGTAGTCCATTTGAACAGCCCCCATGTGAATCACAGCCTGTTCCTCCACATTGTTTATGCCTTTTCATTCTTGACGAACATTTTGGGCAAGAAGGATTAAATAGTCCCATCTTTATTGATTTTATCTTCTCCAAGATAAAAAATTTACTGGACCGTAAATAAAAAACCCTACCAGCAATGACAGGGTTTATATGATTACTGATCTCACGGGATCAGTACAACTCGCATTTGAATCGTCAATAGTAATTATTACCGTCGCTAGGTACGGCAATGAAAAACTATGTTTTGACGAAAAAAAATATCGAACCGTTGATTTGAACCCTGCGGTTGAGCTGATACTCAATGGTATCAAACCTTTCGAGTGGGCACAAAAAAACAAGCCTCGAAGAATCGAGACTTGTCTTGTTTGGCTCCCCCACCTGGACTTGAACCAGGGACCCTCTGATTAACAGTCAGATGCTCTAACCAACTGAGCTATGGAGGAATATTTGGACGGCAAAGATAATCCTTTCTTTTCGTTCCTGAACGCTTTCAGGGAAATTTTTACCGATGCGGGGTGTACGGCATTCGGGCCAAGAATGTTGCGTTCGCCTTCAAAGACCTAAACAGAACCGGTACCTTTGCATCCTCAAAACGATAAACATGAGTTTGATTATTGTCGGCACGGTGGCATTTGACGCCATCCAAACCCCGTTCGGTTCTTCAGGAAAAGTGGTTGGTGGAGCGGCGTCTTACATCGGCTTAAGCGCCAGCCAATTCGTGAAGGAACAGCACATCATTTCGGTGATCGGCGAAGATTTTCCGCAAGATTTTGTCGAAGCCTTGGAGGCGCGGGGCATTCGCACGGAGGGATTGGAGCGCCGCATGGGAGAAAAGAGTTTCTTCTGGGAAGGGAAGTACCACATGGACATGAATTCACGGGATACCCTCACCACCGAATTGAACGTGTTAGCGGATTTTCAACCGAAAGTACCAGAGTCGGCTCAACACGCAGACTACGTTATGTTAGGGAATCTCGACCCGAATGTTCAAGCAAGTGTGCTGGACCAGCTGGCCAAGCGCCCCAAACTCGTGGTGCTAGACACCATGAATTTTTGGATGGACATCGCACTGGAACCGCTCAAAGAAGTGCTCAAGCGCGTGGATGTTTTGACCATCAACGATGAGGAAGCGCGGCAGTTGTCCGGTGAATATTCATTGGTGCGCGCAGCGCAGAAAATTTTGGAAATGGGTCCGACGACCCTGGTGATCAAGAAGGGCGAACACGGCGCTTTGCTATTCAATAAGGATGAGGTGTTCTTCGCCCCAGCATTGCCGCTTGAGGAGGTGCTGGATCCCACGGGTGCGGGCGATACGTTTGCCGGTGGATTCGTCGGCTATTTGGCTCACACCGATGACACGTCGTTTGCCAACATGAAGCGGGCGGTGGTGTTGGGCTCGGCGTTGGCCTCGTTTACGTGTGAGAAATTTGGGACGGACCGGTTGATGACATTGAAGGAGGCGGAATTGGACGAGCGCATTCAACGGTTTGTGGACCTCGTTGATTTCGACATCGTGCTGCAGGGCTAGGGTTTATTCCTCAGTTCCTTCTGTCGCGTTTTGCACGTATTCTGGAAGCCACTCTACAGGATCGAGCGGCTGCCCGTCTACCCACCATTCGAAATGCGAATGAGGTCCAGTGGAATGCGTCCCGGTTCCACCTAAAATAGCGATCGGATCGCCCACCTGCACGCGGTCACCCACCTCCACCAACAGGCTTTTGTTGTGTTTGTAGACCGAAGTGCGGCTACCCGGATGTTGAATGCTGATGACGTACCCACCGTCAGAAGTGTACGAAGCCAAAGTCACTGCGCCATCGTCCACGGCGTGAATTACCGAGCCAATGGGCGCAACAAAATCGACTCCGTAGTGCCCGATCGCGGGATCAAATTTGGACGACACCTCCCCTTGTAAAGGAGGAAACGGGATGCCTTTCGTTGTGCGCTCACCTGATTGGGCTCGTTGCAATGCAAATCGGTCCTCGTCCTCAACCCGAGCCCGCAGCTCTAGGTCTTCGTCGGTCAATCCCCAATCATCCAATTCTTCGGCTGAATTGGCGATCGCGGCTGAGTCAAGTGCGGCCTTTGTTAGGTTGTCTACGGGAACTTCCCCACGCAAAATGGTGCTGAGTGCAGCGAGGTACTTTTCCTGGATCTCTAACGCACGGATGGCGCTGTCTGCGCGTAATTCGGATTGAATGGCCCGTTGCCTAGAGGCTTCGCTCGCGTAGCCTGGAATGACCATTTCACGCAACGGTGTCCAACCGACCAACAGATACGTGGCACCGCTGACCAGTATGACCAAGGTCGCGAGCGTCATCGCGAACCCCCAGCGGTTGATGGTGATTTGCCAACGCTCCAAATAACTCTGTTCCTCGTGAAGGACGAGCCGATAGGGTTTGAACCAACGCCGGCGAAAATCTTGAAACTTCGACATGTGTTCCGCAAATATCGCCGAATACTGAAAAAGGATTCGATTCGTCAGCGTGTTTGGAATAATTTAGCGGATTCTGCGTTGAGCACGTGTTTATGGGATTAGAGCAAATGAGTTATCGATTGGTGCTGGGATGGGGGGCGGTTGTCCTCTTGTTGGCGGGATGTTCTACGACGCGAGACGGTGTTGTGTACCGCGCTTACCATAATATGCACGCCAAATACAATGGATTTTTCTACGCCACAGAGGCGATGAAAGAAGCGGATGCCGTGCTGAACGAGGGATACGAGGAAAACTGGGACGAGATCCTACCCATCTTCCCACCCGTAGACGAGACCACAGCGCAGCAAGTGTACCCATTGATGGAGCGCGCCATTGAGAAGAGCACGAAGGTGGTGGATAAACACACCCTTTCCCCTTCGAGGCGTGAGCTTAAGGACATCAAGCGACCTGAACTGAATAAGTGGATTGATGACAACTACGACGTCATCGCTCGAGCGCATTTAATCAAGGGGGAGAAGGAAAAGGCGCTTGAAGTATTCCAATACTTGACGCGAACGTTGGACTATCCAGATGCTCAGGCGTGGTCGAACGCATGGATGGCCCGAACGTACATGGCGATGGACGACCGCGTCCGTGCGAGCAACACGCTGATCAAAGCAGCCCAGGTGAAGCGAGTGGAAGACCCTGAGGTGATGGTCTACGTGTTCGAGGTCTACGCGGCATTTCACTTGAAGCACGATGAAATCGAAGCGGCCATTGAAAAGTTGGAGGAGGCGATGGATTACGTGGAGAAGAAAAAGGACCATGCGCGTTTGCTCTTCATCCTAGCACAATGCTATGAGGCGGCTGGCCAAGCCGAAAAAGCCATTGAACGCTACAACGAGGTGGTGGACCTGCGCACACCGTATGAATTGGAGTTTTACTCCAAAATCAAGCAGGCCATGGCGTTTGATCGCCGTGAAAATGACAGTGAGCCTATCATTGCGTTGTTGGAGGAAATGTTGGATGACGACAAAAACCTCATCTACCAAGACCAGATATTCTATGCTTTGGCTACGCTGGCGATTGAGGAACGACGGAAGTCCGATGCGATTGATTTGTTGAAGGAATCGTTGGTTGTCAACGATGAAAACACCCGCCAACGCATGAAGAGTTACCTCATGCTCGGAGACCTTTACATGGAGGATTTGGACTACACGAATGCTCAGGCCTACTATGATAGCGCGCGGACGTTCATGGAAGACGAAAACGAACGGTTCGATGAGGTCGATGCCATGGCGGACAACCTCACGGAGTTGGTGACCAACCTCAACGTGATCACAGAACAAGACAGCCTCCTCGAGATCTGCGATTTACCAGAAGACGAGCGCGATGACCGCATTGCGGAAATCATTGCACAGCTCGAGGCAGAGGAGGAAGCACGTCAGCAAGCGGCCGAAGCCGCGGCCGCGGCAGAGCTGGCAAATGCTGGAGACTCCGGTGCGGGTATGTTTTGGCCGTACAACGCTCAACTGAAGGTGGCGGGTCGTCGGAATTTCCGTGATTACTGGGGGGACCGAGAATTGGAGGACAATTGGCGGCGCTCCATGAAAATGGCGGTGGCGTTTTCGAATGAAATGGGAACAGGCGGTTCGGATGATGCGGCTCCAGCGGATGTTGAAAGCGGGTTGGTTCTAGGTGAAATCCCGAGTTATGAGGAATTAATGGCGGGACTACCATGCGATTCCACGGAACGGGAAAATGCAGTGGCCATGATCGCGGAGGCATACTACAATGCAGGGCTCGTCTACAAGGAAAAGTTGAGTGACCTTGAGAACGCGATTGATACTTGGACAGAGTTGACCGAGCGAATGGACGACAGTGAGTTTCACCCAACCGCGTACTATCAGTTGTTTCGGACTTACCTCCAACGCGAAATCGAAGAGAATTACCAAAGTCCTTTCTGCGAAACGTGCAATTCTGAATACTGGAGCGCTCAAGTCCTTTCCCGCTATCCAAACTCTGAGTGGGCAATCCTGATTGAGAATCCAGATTTTGCGGACCAGGAACAGGTTCGCATTCAAGAGCAGCGGGAGGCATACGAAGCGCAGCTGCAGCGTTACTACGGAAAAGCTTACCAAGAAGTGTTGCTCGCCTGTGATGAGGTGATTAATTATCACCCAACTGACCATTATATCTGTAAGTATCGGTTGCTGCGAGCGCAATGCATAGGGGGCTTGAGCGCGTATGCAGGAGGCGATCGAAGAGCTTATTACGAAGCGCTTGGAAAGATCATCTCGAATTGCTCTGATACTGAGGAGGCAGAATTTGCACAAGCCTTATTGGCCGCACTCAATTTTGCCCCAGACAAAAAAGAGGAGAATGACGAACAAGAAAAAGTTGTTGAAGTGGCCTGGGAGCACAAACCTTACCTCGAGCATTATTTCGGAATGTTGGTGCCTGTTGGACGTGGGAACGTGGAGGAGCTGCGGGCATCGATCGCGGATTTCAACAGCGAGTTTTTCGGATCAAACGAATTGAGGGTCACCGCAAACCTGATCAACCGCAACTTCCAAATCGTGCTAGTTAAGGACTTTAAACGTCAGGACTACAGTTTGGACTATTACGAAGTATTCACGAACAACACCGGAATCTTACAGACCATCAATACCTCGGGCTATGCGATGTTCGTGATTTCGACAGAGAACTACATCGAGCTCTTTAAAAACAAAGAGACAGATAGTTACATGAGCTGGTTTGAGAAAGTGTATTTGAAAGGAGCAGAGTAAACCTGCTTGAATTTTCAGCTTTAGAATTACCTTTGCGCCATGATTGGATCTACCAAAAAATCACCAAAACCAGATACCACCTCAGACAACGTGGTCAACCGCATTGCCAAAGGCACCGTTTTTGAAGGGGTGCTTCGAAGTGAAAACAACGTTCGAATTGACGGATCATTCGAAGGAGAATTAATCACCAAGGGACGATTGGTGGTTGGTAGCACAGGCAACATCAAAGGCACGGTATCCTGCGCCCACTGCGAGACAGAGGGTCAAATGGAAGGCAATATCTTGGTGCAAGAGCTCTTCGTGCTAAAGTCTTCTGCCAAGGTTCATGGTGAAATCCAATACGGCCAACTTTCGGTTGAAAATGGAGCTCAAGCTACGGGTAACTTACACCTCAGCTCGAAGGTGAAGGACATCAAAGATGCAGGCCGTGAGCGATCTGCCAATGCGGAGGTGAAGTCTAGCCAAAAGCAGACGGCCGCCGTATAACCCCACACGCTTTTTCTTGAACAAGCCTAACGTTCGCGAAAACCGGCCGCCCTCCAGACGGGGAGGTTCTTTTTTGCGCTTCTCTGGAATGGCATTTACCATGGCCGGATCAATCGGTGTGGCAGTATGGCTAGGCCGTTGGTGGGACGAAAGCGCACAAAATGAAATGCCTGTAGGGACGATGATTGGCGGTGTTTTAGGAACCGTTGCCGCTATTTACATGGTCATCAAAGAACTTTCGAAATCGTGAATTTTCCGATTAAAATTCTTGCTGCCAACGCAGCGCTTTATGGTGTTGGTTTGATGATTCCCGTGTTTGAAGGATTTGCGTCTACATGGGCTTGGGCTGCCATTGTTTTGGGATATGGGCTCCTCGCCTTGGGTTTAAACCGTTGGATTACGGCAGCCGCTAATCGATCGCCGATTCAATTTGTGACGGCTGTAAACGGTTCAACAGCTTTGAAAATGTTTACAAGTTTGGCTGGCGTGCTTTTGTATTTGGTGTTCGTTGGAGGGGTATTCCGTGTTCACTTCGTTATGGGATTGTTTGCGGCATTTGCATTGAACACAACCCTGCTCGTTGTGGAGTCTCAGAAACTGTCATCAAAAAGTTAGAAATTGAGATTTCAACGGGGTTTGGTAAAGAAAATCACGAAACTTCGATGCTGCCTGTCTCTTGTGAATTACTTTTGCGCCGAATTCTGCTGAAACGCACAAAATGAATCGCCTTTTTCGCTCGGTTGGAGTCTTTTTTTATGCCCTTTTCGTAATGGCTGCGGTCAGTGTTTACGGGCAAGACCACGGTGACGTGCATGAAGCGGAGCATGATCACCATGCAACTGAGGAGCATACAGCAGAGGGTCACAACCACTCCGATAACGGTCACCATGCCGACCACGATCACGCCGATCATGCAACAGGAGATGGTCATACCCACCATGAAGAGGAATTTGTAGCGGGGACTTTCATTATCCATCACATTGCGGATGCGCACGATATTCACTTATTCGGTGATGTTCACATTCCGCTTCCTGTTCTGTTGTACATCGAAGGTCACGGGATGAAGGCCTTCATGAGCAGTGTTTTTGAAGGGCACGGTCACGGCAACAAGACTGCGGAAAGAGACGGAATCAATTACACCATTCACGCAGAAGATGGCGTCCTAGAAGATGGCGTCGCAGTGGTATCTGGGCAGATTACAGCAAAGGCGAATGGCGAGCCCCTGACCGTTTATGACTTCTCAATCACCAAATCGGTGTTCGGAATGTTGGTTATCCTCGGCCTCATGGTGTGGATGTTTTTGAGCATCGCGGGTTACTACCGCAAGAATCCAGGCCAGGCGCCGAAAGGAATGGCGAATGCGTTGGAGCCGCTCATTCTCTTCATTCGAGATGAGATCGCGAAACCATCCATTGGTGACAAGGCTGACAAATTCATGCCTTTCCTGTTGACGGTGTTCTTCTTCATCTTTTTCTGCAACTTGTTGGGATTGGTGCCTTTCCTAGGCGGGTTCAACATCACAGGAACCATTGGTGTGACTGTGGTTTTGGCTACCCTTGTGTTCTTCTTGACAAATTTGAACGGGAACAAGCATTACTGGGGTCACATTTTCTGGCCTCCAGGGGTTCCGTTGCCGGTGAAATTCATCTTGGTGCCGATTGAAGTTTTCAGCATCATTATGAAGCCAGCGGTTTTGATGATTCGTTTGACAGCGAACATCAGCGCGGGCCACATCATTATTCTCGCATTTACAAGTCTGATTTTCATCTTCGGAGACGGTGGTCATGCCATCGGAGCCGGATCGGGCATGGGGGTTTTCTCCACGGCCTTTATGATTTTCATGTACTTCTTGGAGTTGTTGGTGGCTTTCTTGCAAGCCTTTGTGTTCACGTTGCTTGCCGCCATTTATTTCGGTGACGCCACCCACGACCCCGCCCATCATTGAATTAAAATCCATCCACAATAAAAACCAACATTATGGAATTGTTGAGCATTCTTTTTGAAATCGGAGTAGGTCAAGGCCTTGCAGGTCTTGGCGCAGGTGCAGCAGCGATTGGCGCTGGTATTGGTGTAGGCCGCATTGGCGGATCTGCACTAGAGGCTATGGCTCGTCAGCCAGAAGCAACCAGTGACTTGCGTTCTAACATGATCGTTGCCGCGGCACTTGTCGAGGGTGTTGCTCTTTTCGGCATCATCATCTGCTTGCTTGTAGCCCTCGGATAATCCGATTATGGGAGCGCTACTAACACCGGCCCTCGGGACCGTCGTTTGGGCATCCATTGCATTCCTTGTGGTGCTTTTCATCCTCCGGCGTTTCGCTTGGGGACCCATCCTCACGGCTTTAAACGACCGAGAGCAATCCATTGCGGGAGCTTTAAATGAAGCAGAAAAAGTCCGCAAGGAGATGGAAGCATTGGCCGCGAGCAATGAAAACCAATTGAAGGAAGCTCGAGCTGAACGCGATCGCATGATGCGTGAAGCACGGGATATGGCCGACCAATTGGTAGCAGATGCTAAGAACAAGGCACGCGAAGCTGCTGACAAAGAGATTGCCTCTGCAAAAGATGCGATTGCCATTGAGCGAAAAGCGGCAGTTGCTGAATTGAAAGCAGAAGTAGGCAACCTCTCTTTGGAAATCGCTGAGCGCTTGCTTCGAGAAAAATTAGAGTCGAATGAGGAGCAAAAGGCCCTTGTGAACCGACTCATTGATGAATCTCCATTGAACTAATCCATGGCCACTCCACGCGCAGCCATACGATACGCCAAATCCCTGTTTAGCCTTGCGGATGAGCAAGGTTCCATCGATCAGATGGAAAAGGATGTGCGGTTATTGGATGACACCATTCAAGCTGCAGATGATTTGGAATTGATGTTGAAGAGCCCGGTGATTAAAGCCGACGCGAAAGAGAAAATCTTGGTGAAGATTTTTGAAAACAATGTCAGTGCGTTGACGCTGGAGTTTGTGAAGGTTTTGGTGCGGAAGGGACGTGAGTCCATTTTGCCCGCCATCATCGCAGAAGCTATGGGTTTGATCCGGGCCAAGCGCAATGTCCGCGTCGCGGAAGTGCGCACAGCCGTTCCAATGGACGATGCTTTGCGCGGTCGCGTTGCCGACGCATTGAAAAAACTCCACGATGGCGAAGTGGAATTGCAAGAGACCGTGGACACCAGCCTCTTGGGCGGTTTCCAATTGCTCATGGACAATCAAATGATTGACGCGAGCATCAAGCGGGAATTGGAATTGTTGCGTCGCCAAATCACAGATCACGATTACGAACCGGAATTCTAATCCGGACACAGAAACTGAACACCAGCCGAAATCATGGCAGAAATCAATCCAGCAGAAGTCTCTTCCATCTTACGTGAGCAGCTCGCAGGCGTCAAGTCTGCGGCGGAATTGGAAGAAGTAGGAACAGTCCTTCAAGTCGGTGATGGCATTGCGCGCATCTACGGCTTGAGCAATGTGGAATCCGGCGAATTGATCGAATTCGAAAATGGAGTCCGTGGCATTGCGTTGAATTTGGAAGAAGACAACGTGGGTGCGGTATTGTTGGACGCCTCTGGCGACCTGAAAGAAGGATCAACGGTAAAACGTACCGGTCGCATCGCGTCTGTACGTGCTGGTGACGGCATGTTGGGACGTGTTGTCAACACACTGGGCGAGCCGATTGACGGAAAAGGACCCATCCAAGGTGACTTGTATGAAATGCCAATGGAGCGCAAGGCACCAGGGGTGATTTACCGTCAGCCTGTATCCGAGCCTTTGCAAACAGGCATCAAGGCAATCGACGCTATGATTCCGATTGGCCGCGGACAACGTGAGTTGATTATTGGTGACCGTCAGACGGGTAAAACCACCGTTGCGATTGACACCATCATCAACCAGCGTGAGTTTTACGAGGCAGGTGAGCCGGTATTCTGCATTTATGTGGCCGTGGGTCAGAAAGGATCGACGGTGGCTGGAATTGTAAAGACATTGGAAGAGAATGGAGCACTGCCTTACACCGTAGTGGTGGCAGCGACGGCTTCGGATCCTGCGCCGCTTCAGTTCTATGCGCCTTTCACGGGTGCGGCGATTGGCGAATTCTTCCGCGATACAGGCCGTGCGGCACTGGTTGTATACGATGATTTGTCAAAGCAGGCGGTGGCTTACCGCGAGGTTTCGTTGCTGTTGCGCCGTCCTCCAGGTCGTGAGGCATACCCGGGTGACGTTTTCTACTTGCACAGCCGATTGTTGGAGCGTGCAGCGAAGGTGATTGGAGAACAAGGAATTGCTTCTCAAATGAACGACTTACCTGAGTCATTGAAGGAAAAAGTGAAAGGAGGAGGCTCTTTGACAGCACTCCCCATCATTGAAACCCAGGCGGGTGACGTTTCGGCCTACATCCCTACCAACGTTATTTCGATCACGGACGGACAGATTTTCTTGGAATCGAACTTGTTCTTGAGCGGTATCCGACCTGCAATCAACGTGGGGATCTCGGTAAGCCGTGTAGGAGGTAACGCGCAAATCAAGTCCATGAAGAAGGTATCCGGTACATTGAAGCTCGACCAAGCGCAGTACCGGGAGCTCGAGGCGTTTGCCAAGTTCGGTTCCGACTTGGACGAAGCGACGAAGGCTGTTCTCGATAAAGGAGAGCGCAACGTTGAGATCCTGAAGCAAGACCTCAACAGCCCAATGCGTGTTGAAGACCAAATCGCCATCATTTACTGCGGAGTTGAAGGCTTGTTGAAGCAAGTCCCAGTGAATAAGGTGAAAGAATTCGAGACGGCTTATTTGGATTACTTGCACGCAAAGCATGCCGGCACGATGGACGAGTTGAAAAGCGGCAAGTACGGGGACGAGCAGAAGCAAGTGCTTGAAGCAGCAGCAAAGGAATTGACCGCTCAATACGCATAAACCCATGGCTGGCGGACTCAAAGAAGTACGGGAACGAATTACATCGGTTCAAAACACGATGCAAATCACCTCTGCCATGAAAATGGTGGCAGCGGCGAAGCTGCGTCGTGCGCAAGATGCGATTACCCGCATGCGTCCGTACGCAGAAAAGTTGCAAGCCGTGTTGTCGAATGTGAGCGCCTCACTGGATAGCAGCGAAGGCGTTTTCTCTCAGAAACGCGAGGTCAAGCGCGTGTTGTTGGTTGCCATTACCTCAAACCGTGGTTTGTGTGGTGGATTCAACAACAACATCATCAAGGCGGTCAACACCTTCATGAAGTCTTCCAATGCGGAATGCCACGTACTTCCACTCGGAAAGAAGGCAAATGACGCATTTAGAAAGAATGCATCCCTGAAGCCTTCGGGTTTTGAAGCGGATACGTGGAGGATTTTTGAAGACCTCAACTTCGATGCGGCTCAGGCTGTCGCAGATCAGATCATGGATCAATTTGCAAACGGCCATTATGACGAGGTCAAGGTGGTTTACAATCGGTTCGTCAATGCGGCGGTTCAAGAACCGGTGGTCGAGGCATATTTGCCACTGCAGCCAGCAGAATCTGACGAAAACACGTCATCTGACACGGAGTACATTTTCGAACCAAACCAAACGGAAATCGTTGAGCGTATCATTCCCAATTCTTTGAAAGTTCAGCTTTACAAAGGGTTGTTGGACAGCCATGCTGCTGAGCACGGCGCACGAATGACAGCGATGCACCAAGCGACGGAGAATGGGGGAGAGCTGTTGCGAGAATTGCGCATCTCATACAACAAGGCGCGTCAAGCGGCTATCACGACCGAGATTCTCGAAATCGTGGCGGGTTCTGAGGCGCTCGATTCCTAAAAATTTTCTCGGCACAATCCTTGCCTTTGCCGGCGCGGCATTAGCTTCGAGCCGTGGGATTGCAAGCGCGTATATTATTCTCGATGTTGTTGGTCATTGTTTTGTCTTTGACCGGCACGATGTATGTCGCCTGGCAATTTGCCACCAACCAAGAGGAAGCATACAATGCGCAACGGCTGATTCGAAAAGAAGCCTCTGTCGAAAGAAGTTTGGAGTACACGTTGGACCGGTTGCCTCACACCTTTGAGACCGAGGACATCCCCGCGGCGTTTTCGGATCGGATATGTGAATTGGCGGATATCCATGGAATGGACATCGCGTTGTACCATCCAAACGGACGGCTGTTAACCCAATCTACACTGCACGAAGGATACGGTGCGGATATTGCGTTGTCGAGTGAGGTGCTCCAAGCCTTGGATGGCGCAACGGATCGCATTCAAGGGGTTGATTACGGTGAATCTATCAAAGTGTATTGGAACGTCTTGGATCAGCGTCAGCGCATGCTGGGCATCGCGGGTGTTCGATACCAAAAGCGGTCATTGGAATCGGGTGGATTTCGAGCTTTTTGGAGTCAGCTGGCGCCCTTGTATATCGTGTTGTTTATTGGCGGCGCCATTCTAGCAGCATTTTTAACGAATGGTTTGGTGAAGGATTTGCGCGTGATCCGTGATCGCATGCGAGCGTTGGAGCCTGGTAAGGATGAGTCACCCATCATTTATCACCGATCCGATGCCATCGGTGAGCTGGTGGAACAATACAATGCATTGTTGAAGCAATTGAAATTGGCTGCGGAGGAACTTGCCAAGCAAGAGCGTGAGGGGGCCTGGCGCATGATGGCCATGCAAATTGCACATGAAATTAAAAACCCACTCACACCGATTAAGTTAGGCGCACAGCAATTGGAGCGGGCATGGGCGGATGAACGTGCGGATTTTGGAGAACGCTTAAAACGGCATTGTCGGGTGGTCAGCGAACAGATTGATGTGCTCTCAGACATTGCTCAAGATTTTTCCATGTTGGCTGCTGTGGGATTAAATGAACTAGAGACTGTAGATGTCGAGAAAACGCTTCGTGAGTCAGCAGCCCTGTATCAATCAGCCAATCCCCAAATCGAATGGACAGTTCAGTCTTCCGCTGAGGCAACGGCGATTCAAGGCTCACAACCACACTTGATGCGGGCGTTCAACAACCTCATTTCGAATGCGGTGGACGCGGTTTCCAACACACCGCACCCTAAAATTACGCTGACCCTGTCCAACCAAGACAAGGCATTAAAAATCGTAGTCTCAGACAACGGAGTCGGAATTCCGCCCGATCGATTGGCCGAAATTTTTCAACCGCGGTTTACTTTGAAACACAGCGGAACAGGTCTGGGACTAACAATCACACAATCAATTGTAAACCAATTGAATGGAACCATTTCCGTGTCATCTGAACACGGTAAGGGCGCCGACTTTACCCTCTCGTTTCCAGTTATTTAGCAGAGTTACTAACTTGATTCTGGTGAAAACGAATGTCAATAAATTGTAAAGTTTGCCAATTCTTGTAGCATACTTGTGCGGGTAATTGCGCCCAACCAACTTTTGAAATTTTAAATCCTGTATAAATGAAAGCAAGATTACTGTTAATCGTGGCCGTGTTGTTCACTGGAGCAGCTTGGTCCCAAGGCAAAGTGACCGGTAAGGTTACTGACCGCGCGTCCGGAGAAGGACTGCCGGGTGTTGCCGTTGTTGTCGCCGGCCAAGGCATAGGTGTATTTACTAACGCAGACGGATCGTATTCGATTACAGCGAATGCCGCCTCGGATGATCTGATCTTTAGCTTCCTAGGCTATGGCACCGAGCGTGTGGCATGCGGAGGCAATAGCGTGGTAAACGCGGCCCTCTCCGCCGGTGTTGATTTGGATGAGGTCGTTGTAACAGCCTTAGGTGTATCCCGCGACAAGAAAGCGCTGGGTTATGCCGTCCAAGAGCTGGGCAATGAGTCGTTCACACAAGCTAAAACCGATAATGTTGTGAAATCCATGACCGGTAAGATTGCTGGTGTACAGGTCACTTCAGGAACAGCAATCGGGTCTTCTTCGAAGATTATTCTTCGAGGTGCGAGTTCCATCACCGGTGATAACCAACCACTTTTTGTTGTGGATGGTGTGCCGATGGACAACTCGGATTATTCCAGTGGTAATCAGCAGCGTTCCGTTGGTGGTTACGATTATGGAAACGCAATGCAGGATTTGAATCCTGATGACATTGAGTCTGTCACGGTATTGAAAGGTCCAGCTGCAGCAGCGTTGTATGGTTCTCGTGCATCAAACGGTGCCATCGTTATCACAACGAAAACAGGAGAGGGTCACCGCGCTTCAGGCAAGAGTGGCTTGGGCGTAAGTGTAAGCAGCACAGTGGCGTTCAACGATGTCTTTATTATACCAGACTACCAGAACAGCTACGGAGGTGGCCCAAGCACGAGCTGGGCAGACACCATCGATGGCAACTTCATTCCTGACTACGCATTGGACGGAAGCTGGGGTCCTGCATTGAACGGTCAAACGAACGTTCGCCACTGGGATAGCTGGTACGACTATGAAGGTGACGAAGGATTTGGCGAGACCCGCCCTTGGGAAGCCAATCCAAACAACGTGGCTGACTTCTTCCAAACAGGGGTCATGTACTCAAACAATGTTAGCGTAACAGGCTCTACAGATGAGAGCTCGTTCCGATTGAGCTACACGAACCATGACCAGACTGGTGTATACGAGAACAGCTCGTTGAACCGCAACACATTGAGTTTTTCTGGCAACAGCCAAGTGAGCGAAAAGCTGAGCGCAAGCGTTTCAGCCAACTACGTGCAACAGAAAGGCCAGGGCCGTCCATTGACTGGATACGGTGAGTCGGTGATGTCTCAGTTTACGCAATGGTTCCACCGCCAGTTGGACATGGACCGTTTGCGCAACTACATCAACCCAGATGGTACGCAGCGAACGTGGAACCGCAACAGCCCAACGGATCCGGCACCGAACTACTTCGACAACCCGTTCTGGGAGCGTTATCAAAACGTACAAGACGACCAGCGTGATCGTGTATTCGGTAACCTGACGATGAACTACAAAATCAACGACAACCTGAGCTTTATGGGCCGTGCGTTGACTGACTTTTACATTGATCGTCGTCAAGAGCGCATTGCGGTAGGCGGTGTGCGTGAATCTTCCTACAGCGAGTACACACGTCAACTTCAGGAAACGAACTTGGACGCATACTTGAACTTCAACAAGGAGATCAACGCAGATTTGAACGTCGTAGGTTTCGTTGGTGTCAACAAGCGTATACGCGATTACAAGCGCTTCGGTGCATATACCTTAGGTGGTTTGAATACACCAGGTCTTTACAACATTGCAAATGGTGGAGACGGTTACCAAATCAGTGACTACGAGGAAAGCAAGGTCATCAACTCGTTGTTGGGATCGGCTAGCATTGGCTATCAGAACACGCTCTTTATTGACTTGACTGCACGTAATGACTGGAGTTCATCACTTCCTGAAGAGAACAACAGTTACTTCTACCCGTCGGCTACTGCGAGCTATGTGTTTAGCGAAGTTGCTGATATTGAAGGGTTGAGCTTCGGTAAGTTGCGATTGGGATGGGCTCAGGTAGGAAACGACACAGGTCCTTACCAGACAGGTCTGACTTATGGGGTGAATCCAAACTTCGGAAGCGGTGGATCTGCAACAGTTCCGAATTCTCAGAACAATCCAGACTTGCGACCTGAGAAGACTACAAGTTTCGAAATTGGAACGGAATTGAACTTCTTCATGGATCGCCTCCGTATTGATGCGACGTACTACAATAACATCACCGAGGACTTGATTTTCAATGTACCGGTTTCTGCCGCTTCAGGTTACACCAGTGCGGTATTGAATGCGGGTAAGACGCAAAACCGAGGTGTTGAATTGGCGATTTCTTCTACTTTGGTTCAGTCTGATGACTTCCGTTGGGACCTTGGTGTCAACTTCGCAAAGAACAACAACGAGTTGCTCGAGCTGGCTGACGGTGTAGAGAACATCCGTTACACCAGCCTCTTCGGTGTGACATTGGAGGCGCGCCCAGGACAGCCACTCGGTACTTTCTATGGGTATGACTTCGTTTACGACGACGACGGCAACAAGTTGGTCGGAACCAACGGTCGCTACTTGCGCACGCCAGGTGTTGTTCCAATCGGAGACATTTTGGCAGACTTCACGGGCGGTGTATGGTCTGATATGCAGTACAAGAACCTCTCGTTCAGCGCATTGGTCGACTTCCAGAAAGGCGGCTCCGTGCATAGCTACTCGAACCAGTGGGGCAAGTACTCAGGCACATTGGCTGAGACAGCTGAAGGCACCATCCGTGAGGACGGTGTAACCGTTGAGGGTGTTTACGGTTCGTACGAAGTGGATGAAGACGGCAACGTCGGCGCCATCACGTACTTGGACGCCAACGGTGAGGAATCAGCATCAGCGGTTGCCAACGAGACCACCATCTCTGCGCAAGGTCACTACTTCTACAACCAAGGGTATGTCATCCACTCGGCTGACCAATACGACGCGAGCTTCGTGAAGTTGCGTGAGATGCGATTGGATTACAACTTGCCTGAGAGCATGACGAGTGGCTTGCCATTCAGCAACATCAGCATAGGTGTTTACGGACGCAACTTGGCGATCTTGCACAAGAACGTTCCACACATTGATCCTGAGGTTGCAACCTCTTCTAATGTACAACAATGAGAGGATGGTCAGCATCCTGCTGCTCAGCACACTGGTGTCTACAACTAGCAGTACCTCTAATACCCACCTCATTATAAATGAT
>Ga0181568_10001819_pt1 | contig 19401 bp, 16 predicted proteins | sample 101ome_20_FD_133758 | JGI IMG/M metagenome (GOLD analysis project Ga0181568, IMG submission 133758) | Coastal salt marsh microbial communities from the Groves Creek Marsh, Skidaway Island, Georgia - 101404AT metaG (megahit assembly) | ecosystem: Environmental > Aquatic > Marine > Intertidal...
AGACCGCGGCCCGATGGGGTACACGAACGAGGCGTCCAACCGTCATGGCAGGAGCGACCAAGCCGACTGGGCAGGAATGGACACCAATAAATCTCGACCGAAGTCTCCGTTTTCCAACGCCTCAATGGACCATGACTCGCCAGCGAATGTCAATCCCGACGTTTGGAACATGGTATCTACCGCGAATTGATCCTGCGATGGAACGAAGGTGACTCCAACGTTTTGGAGCCTCAAATGGAACGCAAAAGGCGCATCCTCGCGCAAGAAATGCCACTCCGCATTTACCGCGATGCCCCAAGCAGGTTTTTGATTAAAAGCCGCTTCAGCGCGCACATATCCGAGCAAAGAATCGACTTCGGAATCCACGTAAAAATAGCCGTTGTGAATGCGGGCGTTTATTCCTGCCGGTTGAAGGACCAATCCAGCCTCCAATCGGTTCTGATACTTACCTTCCAACCCAATCGCCGCATGAACCCATGTCGCATAACGGAACCTCGAGCCATCCAGCACATCCCAACGTCCCAAATGCCCCGCATTCCCAGTGAAAGCCAGATCAAATAGCTCCGGAGTCCAGCGGATATCGCCAACGGATTTCACTTGAACGGATCCGCATACACGGGCACCCGATTCTCTCCACATGCGGTTTAATTTCCATCTCAAGTCGAGTCCGGTTGCGTATCCGAACGACCCCATGTCACCCCCTTGGGTTTCACCGGCCGCTTGGATCATGGGTTGATCAATGAACCCGCCCCGCACCAACTTTCTGCCCATTTCGTGATCCAGCGTGTTCGAACGATGTTGTCCCCAAACGGTCACGGACCATGGAATTGAATCCAGTTGAGTTAGACCCAAAAAAGGAATCGCGAGCAATCCGAGCAAAACTGTGCATTTCCTCGCTTTCATCATGGCACTTCCACTTGATAAAAGCCTTCAAAGCCCAGCTGCATTCGAATCCGCTCATGGCCTGTGAATTCCACTGGGCCGTCCGAGCGCATCCGCAAGTTGACCGCCAATTCCGCTGGCGACTTCACCCGCTGCTCGTCCATCGGGATACGCAACACGAGCGGTTCGCCATTTGGGAAACTGCCGACTGAACCGGACAACGTCAATGGATCGAGATTTTCATCCGCATAATTCCATTCCGCCTCCAATTCCCAGTTCACAGGAAATCCGTTCGATAGCCGCACCACCAATTCCCCGTCAAATCCGACCAAATCCGCTCCATCGATATCGAGGGTGCGTCGAATCTCGAAATTTTCAATCGCGCCGGCTAGCGGCCATTCGAAATCCAAATACAACGCGGGAGGCTGTCGGGTATCGAAATAATCATGCCCGCCAGAGACATCCCCCAACGGATTGAGCAATCCTTCGCCTTCGAGGCTGACCCATTCAGGCACGTAGCTCAACAGGTCAAAAATGGCCGGCTGCGTTTCGAGCAAATCCATTTGCCAAATCGCAGGTTCTACGTCTTCCCCATTCCATGCGGCTCGGGTAACCAGTTGCGGTTGACCCAGCAGCGGGTGATTGACTTGGATTCCGTCAACCGCCAATTGGTCCAACTGCAAACGCAAATCTGCCGCAATGGTATTCTGAAATTCCAATACGGCGCGCGACGGCACGATTTCGACGAAGCCGCCCGGAAAGTCCACTGGGTCAAAAACCATTTGCTCTACATCGAAACTCACCGTTTCTTGGCCGAAATACCCCGAAACCTCGCGTACGAACAACTCCTGAAAGTGCATGCGCACGCGGATGCTATCGGTTCCGTAAACCTGAGCGGTATCTGGGATATTGGCGGGAGTCCCGATGATCAATTGGCTCGCAATCCGGTTGATTTCATTCCCAGAAACACCTGTCAAATCGATGGTCGCACCGGCCAAATCCAAGGTTCCTTCCTCAATTTGAAAGTCCACCCCATTGCTCGGTGGCAGCACCACCTTCAATTCAACGGGAACACCGGCGATCGTCACGCTGGGAAACAAATACTGAAGGTCCACGTAACCGTCGGTCGAACTTTCAACAAGGTAGTCGATATGGCCGGACTCCAAGACAATGCTGGTGAATGCTTGGTCAATGCCTTGAAACACAATGTCCTCCTCCGTATCCAACAACACCGCACCGGGCGGCACAGGAAACGGACCACCCGTAAATTCCGGGGTGAGCTCTTGTTCTACAATCGTATCCGGGAGCTGAGTCAGTGAAGCAATGTTCCATTCCGCAATGGGTCCGTTGAAACGAATCACACCCAAGGCTCCCGTTTCCACTTGAAGTTGGCTGTCTGAAGTCAAATCCATGATGACATCCGACCACGTCCATTGATCATCCACCAAGGGCAGCGCGATCTCCACCTCCCATCGAGTAGCCTCCCGTACGCAGCCCACAAGCACGACCAAGGCCAAACTGGCGAGCCACATCAACAAAGGAGCTTTGTTTCTGGAATTGGAGCAGTCGTTCATCATTCTTGAGGCCTTGGCCAGAGTCCCCGCGGCAATCGCCAAGGATCCAAACTGAGCCAAACAGCCCAAGCCAACAGCACATTAGTTAAAGATACGAATTGAGGAGCAAACGGTAACACCAACAAAAACACCGCAATGATTAAGACAAGCCCCGCACGCAGCACCTCTTGCCAAAGCGCTTCATTTCCTTTTCGGTTCGCGAGTAAGGGCAAAAATGGCGACGCCCAAACCAGATTCCAATTGCCCCACGTATCCCGATGATCTGTAAAACCCCACATCAAAAGCAACAGAACGCCCAACGTCCCCGCCAGTGCAAGCGGCCACTTTCCTAGTCGCCGCTCCCATCGCGGAATATTTTGTCCCTTGCGCTGTTGGATCATGCGCCGCACCGACCAAATCAGCGTCCACAACAATACCCACCCAGCTGCCATCCGTGGATGCAGGAGAGGATGACTTCCGACCGTCCGAAACCATGCGCGCTGTGGCGGCAACAATTCTTGCGGATTTGTCGCAAAGGTTTGACCATCAATTGTAGCCAAGGTGAGTTGATGCATCAGTCCGTCCGGCAAAAAACTGGAACCGCACGGTGGCATGATACGGTCGGCACGCGGGCCCAAGATCAGGTCGATGCCAGCTTCAATCCAAGGATCGCCGTGCACATACGGCCGGTGCGCTTCGCGGTAGGTCACGCCTGCAGCTGGATCCTTTTCACAATGCGCATCCCAACGTTCACCGAAGACCTCTTCCATCACATGAATAACCCGAAAAGAGCAGTTGTCTTCGAAAAACCGGTATGCGTAAACCCGGTTTTCTGGCAAATAATTCCATTCCAAGAAGCTCACCAAAGCGCGCGCGTCCTGCGGCGACAAATCCAAGGGTTGTTCGAGAATCGCCCGGCCAAAATGTGCGTATTCACGCTGCAGCGACGCGTAAGGCGACTTTGACAAGCGATAATTCAATTCGCCGCGCAAAAATCGCAGATAAAATCCCTCGCCAAATTCAAACGTCCCGTAACTGTACGTCCAATCCACGGGTGGCGTTTGTCCCATATCCAACACGCGGATAGCCGTATGACCCCATGCACTGTACAAATCGGGCCCAGGGGACCCAGTCAACACAGACACTCGAACATCATCCGTCCAACTCCCCGCGATTCCCATCATCGGAAGCATCCAAGTCAAAAGCAACATGCACACAAATCCTTGCGCTTGACTCCAAGTCCCGCTGAGCATTTCGCGGGCAGCTCCGAAGAGCCAAACCCCATTGAATTTCGCCTTCTCACGATTTGACTCGCCCAAATCCACATGCAACGTCCCTCCGCTCATTTCAATCCGACGCCGGCTCTTGCCGCCTCGCTCAACGAAATCAACCAACGCCGCTGCCGTCGCTCCGGTGCCGCAGGCTTTGGTTTCAGCCTCCACACCCCGCTCGAAGGTGCGCATCCGAAGCGTTTCATCATCTGATATTTCGACAAAGTCTACATTCGTTCCAGCCGGCGCATACACTTCAGACGTTCGAATGCAACGGCCCAAATCAGCGACATCCAGCACCTCCAACCCCGATTCAATCCATTCAATGTGGTGCGGAGAACCGGTGTCAACGTAATGAGCTGTCGAGTCACTGATTTGACTGGACACGCGCCGTGGTCGGTCGATGGAACGCATTTGCACGCCAGGCTGATCCAATTGTTCATGCCATCGAACGGCGTGTTTGCCATCACACGCATGCAGTGTTCCACCCGTTGAAGGCATCCATCCGCGTCCTACCAAAAAAGCGAACAATGCGCGGCTGCCGTTGCCGCAAAACGAACGTGAACCGTCAGCATTCAGGTAGTCCATTTCCCACTCATTCGCCCGTCCTGACCCATCGACGGCAGAGACTGGGTGAAAAAAAATCAATCCGTCTGCTCCGACCTTCCCTGTCCGCGAACACATCGATTGAATGGCTTGCGCATCGGGCAATTCCTCCCAATCTCGCCGGTCGAACAAAATGAAATCGTTGCCGGCACCTTCCCATTTCCAAAAGGTCATGCGCATGCTGGCGAAGGTAGCCCATCCTGCCTGCTCTATCTTTACCCCGTAAACGAAAAATGAAGGACGAACCCATCATCGAATCCGGCGTCAAGGCATTGATCAAGGCTTACCAAACCATGGCTACAGCCCGTGCAATGAGTGACTTGTACGAAAACCATGCGCGCCTGACTTCAAAATACGTCCACGCTTGTGCCCGCGGCCACGAAGCAATTCAATGGGCCGCAGGTCGCTTGCTTGAGCCTCAAGATTGGCTTAGCGCCTATTACCGAGACGACTGTTTATTGCTCACCATGGGCATGCAGCCGGAGGAATTGATGCTGCAGTTATTGGCCAAGGGTGATGATCCATTTAGTGGTGGGCGCACATACTACAGTCACCCGTCCCTGAATCGGGAAGGGATGCCGCGAATCCCTCATCAAAGCAGTGCCACGGGGATGCAGGCCATTCCAGCAGCCGGCGTGGCCATGGGAATTCAGTACCGCGAAATCCAAGGAATTGAACACGATCGGCCAGGGAGCCCTCCAGTGGTCATGTGCTCCATTGGGGATGCGGCCATGACAGAGGGCGAGGTCAGTGAAGCCTTGCACATGAGTGATTTGCGCAAGTTGCCCATCATTTGGTTGGTTCAAGACAATGAATGGGATATTTCGGCGCATGCCTCAGAAATTCGATCGCACGATGCATCTACTTTGATTAAGGCTTTTCCTCAAATCAAAGCCATTGAAGTAAACGGCTCGGATGCAGAGGCCAGCATGCACGCCATGCAGGAAGCATTCGATCACGTGCGCCATCGCCTCGGGCCTGTGCTTGTGCACGCTCACGTGCCGTTGCTCGGTCATCACACGAGCGGTGTGCGCAAAGAATGGTATCGGGATGATTTGGAAGAACACAGCAAACGAGACCCGTTGGTGAATTTGCGCAAACGGTTGGTTTCTCTAGGAATTGATTCAGACGAACTTGACCGAATTCAACGGGAAGTGCAAGAAGAGGTCCAAGCTGCTTTTGAGAGGGCACAAGAACGTCCAGAACCCGATCCAGCAGAGCTTGCACACCACCTCATTGCTCCCACCGCTGTGACCCACGAGACGGGCAATCGAGAAGGCGCAGATGCCGAACCCACCTTAATGGTCGATTGCGCCTTGCACGCCATGCAAGAAATTTTGGCAGATCACCCCGAGGCCCTCTTGTACGGGCAAGACGTGGGCGGAAGGCTGGGCGGTGTATTTCGCGAAGCGGCAACTTTGGCTCAAAAATTCGGCGATTCGCGTGTTTTCAATACGCCCATCCAAGAAGCCTTCATCATCGGATCAACGGCCGGTATGTCGGCGGCTGGGTTGCGACCCATTGTCGAAGTCCAATTCGCAGACTACCTATGGCCCGGCTTGAATCAACTCTTCACAGAATTAAGCCGCAGCTACTTTTTGTCGAATGGCCAATGGCCCGTGCACAGCCTGATTCGCGTGCCCATCGGAGCATACGGTTCCGGAGGCCCATACCACAGCTCGAGCATTGAGTCGGTGTTGGCCAACATCCGTGGCATCAAAGTGGTCTACCCATCGAATGGAGCCGACTTAAAGGGCTTGCTAAAATCAGCCTTCTACGATCCCAATCCTGTCGTGGTACTCGAACACAAGGGACTGTATTGGTCCAAAATTCCGGGGACGGAAGATGCGAAAGTAAAAGAACCGGATGCGGAATACCGGGTGCCCATCGGCGCAGGACGTATGGTATCGGAAGTGTCGAAATCTGGAAATGAAGGTGAAAGTCAATGCACCATCATCACGTATGGACGTGGCGTATACTGGGCCCAAGAAGCCGCCAATTCCTTTGCTGGACGAGTTGAAATATTGGATTTACGCTCCATCAGTCCGGTCGATTTTGAATTGATTGCGAAGCGAATTCGGTGTACCCATCGCGCCATAGTTGTAACAGAGGAACCGGCACAAAACAGTTTCGCTCAAGCCTTGGCCGGGCGGATTTCAGCCGAACTGTTTGAGGAATTGGATGCGCCTGTGCACGTGGTGGGTTCGATGGAGACGCCAGCAATTCCATTGAATGAAGGATTGGAACGGTTTGTGCTCGTCAATGCGAAAAAAGTTCAGGCATGTCTCACAGAAACCTTGGATTATTGAACTTCCATGAGGCGCAAGCCTGGGTGCGTGCAATTTCAGTTTACATCCTGGCGGGTATGACATCCATTTTCGCCTGCGCCCAGCCGCCTTCCAATTGGAGCGGCAGTGTCGAATACGTTGTGAGCCCAGGAGATACGGAACCGACTTCTTGGGATTACCTACCGCAAAGCATCACTTATCAAACCGATGGAGTGCACTGGCGCATCGATGAACGCGGAACGAGCTTTGAACGTATTTGGCTCGGGCAACATGGCGCCACAACCTACCACGTTTTGTTTCATTTCCTCGGTCATGCAGTCGAATTGCTTGAAACCTGCCCAACCTTGACGCGGGTAGAATCGATGGATGTCAAAGGCAAACCCGCACCGTGTCCGTGGCAATCCGAAGCGCATCTGATCCTCGAAGAAGAGATGACCTTAACCGATGGCCCCGCAGAATACACCATCGAGCAAACCCAAAAGCAATCCATGGTAAGGCGCTACTGGCCGAGAGGACATTTTGACCTACCGAAGGGCTATGAGCCTATGGACAAAATTGGCCTAGCCGCACTGCTGTCTCGATTGGATAGCAGCCCGAAGGAATAGACGTAACCCAGTGATCTAGGCTGAATTCCAAACCACTCAGGCCCATGGCGACGTGCTTCTGGAATTCTCGAGCGAACTTTTCTGACACTCAAGTACTTGTGAAGTTATGGTGGGTGGTCATGGTCCGAAACATTCAAGCTTGTGGAACGTCGATTCAATCGAACGTGAAGGCCCGGAAGCCGTTCGGGTAAAAATCACCTGCAATGGTGAGGCCAGTGCTGTTCAACACCCCGGCCCCGGTGGGTATTGCGCATTCATACTCCCCACAGAACCCACAACCAAACGCAGCTATTCCGTGATTTCAAGGCCCGAAGCCCCTGAGTTCGAATTTTTGGTCAAAAATATTAGAGGGGGTGTGGCCAGCCGTTTCTTCCATACCGAACTACAACCAGGACAAGCCATTGAGATGGTGGGTTCGGGCAATCATATGTGGCAGAAAAAATGGGAAGAAGAGCCTCAGCATTTCATCGGCTTTGCCGGTGGCGCTGGTATTTCACCTATATACAGTTGCATGACCCATGCATTGGGACTTCGAAAGCCCAAACATCAATGCAGCTTGTACTATAGCAGCCCTTCCGAACGACGCGAATTGCTTCGCGAGGAACTTTCGAACATCAGCAGCCATCCTCGCGGGACAGTATTCAAACTTCACACCGAACGCATCACCACGGGATCGAGTTCCCAGCGCATCACCCGTCACCAAGTGGAACGCTGGTTGCGCATGCGGTCTGATTTTGCAACTGCCACGTACCTAATCTGTGGACCGCACGGTTTGATGGAGGAAGTACATGCAGCGCTGGACGTATTGGGAATCCCCCATTCGCAGCGACACACCGAGTATTTTACCAGCAGACAACTGTCAGGTTTGGAAGAGCTGCCGGTAGGCTCGCGGACAGCCGTTCGCCCCAGTTGCCTGGTCGAAATCGAACAAGACAGCGGTGTCCATTCTTTCCAAATGCACGGCGAAGGCAAGTCCATTCTGAAGGCGGCGCACCATGCGGGCATCGATGTTCCAAGCAGCTGCAGCGGAGGAATTTGTTTGTCATGTCAAGCCCAAATCATCGAAGGCGAAGTGCAGCGCCATGGCATCAGCGGACTGACCGAAGAGGAAAAGGCCAAAGGAATGGTACTCTGTTGCCGTGCGCAGCCCAAAACCGATCGCCTCAAACTTCGTCTGGTAAACGGCTAAAATTCAAGGCAAACCCAGGTATTTGTGGGTCTGCAGGCTCACACGCCACTGAGGATTGGCCTTGAGATGCTCCATGATGTACGGAAGCACTTTTTCGCGACGGTCCCATTCCGGTTGAAGGTAACGGGCACATTTGGCGGACAAGCGAGCGGCGTGCTCCTCTCCCCAATTCAAGTCTTGGCGATTGACAACGATGACTTTCAACTCATCGGCTTCGGCATAAAATTCGGGGAGCGGCGCCTTGAATCGTTTGGGAGAAAAGGTGACCCAATCCCAGTCACCGGTCAACGGGTGCGTACCCGACGTTTCGATGTGGGTGCGCAATCCTGCAGCATGCAGCCCTTCGGTCAACGCCTTTAAATCATGCATGGCCGGTTCTCCGCCCGTCACCACACAGAGAGGTGCATTGGAAGCTTGCGCTTCATCAACGAGCGTTCCGGCATCCACCTTGGGGTGCACCTCCGCATCCCAGCTTTCCTTCACATCGCACCAAGCACAACCGACATCGCAGCCTCCCAATCTGATGAACCAAGCCGAAGCACCCGTGTAAGCCCCTTCACCTTGTACGGTCAAAAACCGCTCCATCACCGGATACGTAAAATCACGCCAGTTTTCCATACAAATCAAATTCGGTAGCCGATTCGATGCGCGTCGTGACAAAATCACCAATGCGCAAATGCACGTCTTCCGGCGTTTGAATCCGCACCTCGTTGTCCACATCCGGAGAATCCCATTCCGTGCGCCCCACCCATTCGCCGTCTTCCAAGCGATCGATCAGGACCCGTTGCTCGGTACCGACAAATTTTTGGTTCAATTCGAATGAGATTCCAGCTTGTTGCTCCATGATGGCCTCAACACGCTTCTTTTTCACCTCCTCTGGAACATCATCCTGCATGGTGAAGGCGTGCGTATTTTCTTCATGCGAATAGGTGAAGCAACCCACGCGTTCGAAACGCATGCGCTCGGTCCAACGCAACATGTCTTCGTGGTGCGCCTCTGTCTCTCCAGGAAATCCGCATATCAATGTGGTGCGCAAAGCGATTTCCGGAACGCGATTCCGGATGTCGCCGATGAGTCGGTCCATTTTTTCTTGGGTGATACCGCGGCGCATGGATTTCAAGATGTCATCCGATGCATGTTGCAAGGGCATGTCGAGGTAGTTACAGACATTAGGCTTAGCGGCGATCACATCCAACACATCCATGGGGAAGCCTGTTGGAAACGCGTAATGCAAGCGAATCCAATCCAATCCTTCTACGTCACTCAATCGATCCACGAGCTGCGCGAGCTCGCGTTTTTTGTACAAATCCAGGCCGTAATAGGTCAAATCCTGTGCGATGAGGATCAATTCGCGCGTGCCATTGGCCACTAGACTTTCCGCTTGCTGAACCAAATCCTCCATCGGCGTGGACACGTGCTTCCCGCGCATCAATGGGATTGCACAGAACGCACAGGGACGATCGCAGCCTTCGGCAATTTTCAAATACGCGTAATGCGCCGGGGTAGTAAGCAAACGTTCCCCGACCAATTCCTTTTTGTAGTCGGCCTTGAGCGTTTTGAGCAAGCGCGGCAAATCGCGCGTCCCAAACCACGCGTCGACCTCGGGAATCCCCTCACTGAGTTCGTCCTTGTAGCGTTCAGAGAGGCAACCCGTGACGTACACGCGATCGACCAATCCCGCCTTTTTCGCTTCGGAAAACTGGATGATGGTATCGATGCTTTCTTGCTTAGCACTTTCGATAAACCCGCACGTGTTTACGATGACGATGCCCGCATCGTCTTTTTTGCTTTCGTGCTCAACTTCGAATTGATTTGCCCGCAACTGGCCCATGAGCACCTCGGAATCGAAGATGTTTTTTGCGCAACCGAGGGTGACGACGTTGACTTTGCGTTCGCGGGTGGTTCGGGTTCTCATTTCAGGTGTTGATTCAATGTTGGGCAGCTTGTGCGCCGTCCTCCCAATTGGCTGGCAGCAAGCTGTCGATGAATTCAATCATCTCAAAATCTTGAAGGTCTTCCATTTTCTCGCCTATGCCCACGAAACGCACGGGAATGCTCAATTGATCGGAAATTGCGAGCACTACGCCTCCCTTGGCGGTGCCGTCGAGTTTGGTGAGCACCAATCCCGTCACATCTGTGGCGGAGGTGAATTGCTTCGCTTGCTCCACCGCATTTTGACCGGTTGAGCCATCCAACACCAACAAAACTTCGTGCGGTGCGCCAGGCACAATGCGATCCATGACCCTCCGAATCTTCGTCAACTCCTCCATCAATCCTCGTTTGTTGTGCAACCTTCCCGCGGTGTCGATGATGACCACATCCGATTGGCGGGAAACCGCGGCTTCGAGCGTATCAAACGCCACCGCCGCAGGATCGGCTCCCATGTGTTGGGCTATGATCTCTACGCTGGCTCGCTCAGACCAAATCTTCAATTGGTCAATGGCTGCCGCTCGGAAGGTATCGGCCGCACCGAGCAGCACTTTTTGCCCTTCTTGTTGATGCCGCCACGCCATTTTGCCAATGGAAGTGGTCTTTCCTACACCGTTGACGCCAACGACCATGATTACGTGCGGTTTGGAGGCATTTACATCGATTGACTTGGATGATGTGGAATCCGCAAACAGCCCCGCAATTTCCTCCCGCAGCATGGTGTAGAGCTCTTCTACCTCTGCATACGCCTCGAATCGCGCCCGTTTGCGAAGCCGATCCAAAATTTTCATGGTCGTCTCCACCCCAACATCTGCCGTGATCAAGGCCTCCTCCAATTCATCCATCAGGTCTTCGTCCACACGACGACGACCCGTGAATACTTTGGCGAGCTTTTGAAAAACATTGGTCCGTGACTTCTCGAGACCGCTGTCCAAGCTTTCTTTTTGTTTGCCAGAAAAAATGCGTTTAAAAAAACTCATGGGTCAAAAGAAGGATTGAAAGGTACAGAACAAAAAAAGGGCCGCCTCCGCTGGAGATCGGCCCAATTCTATGGTCGGCGGGTCCAGCGGTTTAGTCGCGATCCAACCACGCCTTGACGTCGTCGTTGTGGACGACTTCTTCTTTGAATGTGTACGCGCCTGTTTTGCTGCTGCGTACCATTTTAATCACTTTCGTATGCTGCTTTCCGCCACCTGTCTGGAGCGATGCTACTGTTTTCTTTGCCATGGCTCAGCTTATTTAATCTCTTTGTGGAGGGTGTACTTGCGCAACACCGGGTTGTACTTTTTAATTTCGATTCGATCCGGCGTATTCTTCCGGTTCTTCGTTGTGATATAGCGGGAAGTTCCGGGCATGCCAGAGTCCTTGTGCTCGGTGCACTCTAAAATCACTTGTACGCGGTTGCCTTTCTTGGCCATCTTTCGAGAATTGGGGTGCAAATATAGCGAATCCTGCCGAGCTAACAAGGCCTTTTTGCAAACCCAACATTCTCGCGTGGAAAAGCTCCCGAAAACACACGTTTTCCAACGCATTGGCGTTTTAGCTTTACCCTTCGGCAATGGTCTAACCCCGCATGTTCAAATCCAAAAAAACCAAACAACCCAAAAACCGCTTGGTGAACAAAGCGGGACAAGCTTCTAAATCGAAGAAAAAGAAGCCAAGCAGGCTAAAGCTTCGCCTCCAAGCGTTCGCGGGATTCATTAAGGATCCTCGGGTACAAGCGGTCATTGGAACGTTGACTCTATCTAGCTCGCTTTTTCTGACGTTGGCCTTGATTTCCGGTTTGTTCACGGGAGCTGCGGACTACGTGCTCGTGTCGGAAGGATTGAAAACAACTGGAGACGCGGCACTGCGCGAACCATTCCAAAATTGGTTGGGAGGCGTTGGCGCTTACTTCGCTTTCTGGCTGGGGAGGCAAGGGTTTGGGTTGGGTTCGATCGCGATTCCGGTCGTCTTGGGCTTGTTTGCCATTCCAATGCTCACACAACGCCCCATCCCATCCCGAGCCAAATGGATTCGCTTCTCAATTTTCTGGCTTGTGTTTACTTCATGGGTTGGAGGATACATCGCCACCCTATCCGGAAATTGGGGAAATAGCGCATGGGACCATTGGATCGGAGCTACTGGAAGATTTTCCACCGATTTGGGATTGCTTTACCTCGGCACCTTAGGCAGTGGGTTAGTCCTTGTAACCGTTATCTGTGCCATTGCCATTTTCTACTTGCAGCCTCAACTTCAGCACGTTCCGCGTTTTTCATTGGATGGCATCAAGGCATGGTTCATCTCGGAAGACGGAGAAGCGGGTGTCTGGAAACCAACTGCATCAGGTGAACATCCAGAACAGGATTTTGAATCCAAAACCGATCAGGATTTTGAGTTACCCGCTGAAAATCCTGAGCAAGACACCGAACCTTGGGAATCCGATTCCGATGAGGCTTTGGACGATTTGTTGGAAGAATTGACAAATGAAACGGAGGACCCGCTGCCTCCAACTCCACCCCCCGCTCCAGAGCCTGAGCCTGCAACCGCAACGATCGAACCATCGTCGGATTCAGACGTAGCCTTTGCTGTCAAAATAGCCGACCAAGAGGTGCAGCTGAGTGACGATGAAATCGATAAAAAAGTTCAAGATTTTGGGGAGTATGATCCGACTTTGGACTTGAGTCGTTTTGAATTGCCCAACCTCGACCTCCTCGTTCAACATGGAGATGGTAAAGTCCAAGTCAGCGAAGCAGAACTGGATGCAAACAAGAAGCGAATCATCAACACCTTACTAAACTTCAGCATCGAAGTTTCCAGCATCACGGCTGAAGTTGGGCCCACAGTGACGCTGTACGAGATTGTGCCAGCGCCGGGAATTCGCATTTCGAAAATCAAAAACCTCGAAGACGACATCGCATTGAGTTTGGCCGCATTGGGCATTCGAATCATTGCACCGATTCCAGGCCGGGGCACCATCGGCATCGAAGTTCCGAACTCCAACCCTGACGTGGTATCCATGCGGGCACTCATCGCTTCGGATAAATTCAATAATTCGAAAGCCGCCCTTCCCATTGCCATAGGCAAAACCATTTCAAACGAGACTTATGTTTTCGACTTGGCCAAAATGCCGCACCTGCTCATGGCCGGTGCGACGGGTCAGGGTAAATCAGTGGGCTTGAACGCCATGCTTGTGAGTTTGCTGTATCGCAAGCACCCGGGGCAATTGAAGTTTGTCTTGGTCGACCCCAAAAAGGTCGAACTGACGCTGTTCAATCACATCGAAAGGCATTACCTCGCCAAATTGCCCGATTCCGAAGAAGCGATCATCACCGACACCTCCAAAGTGGTAGCGACGTTGAATTCGCTGTGCATCGAGATGGACCAACGCTATGATTTGCTGAAGAATGCGCAATGCCGCAACATCAGCGAGTACAACGCGAAGTTCATTCGACGTCGGCTCAATCCAGAAGAAGGGCACCGTTACCTCCCGTATATCGTTTTGGTCGTTGATGAATTTGCTGACCTCATCATGACCGCAGGCAAGGAAGTGGAAACGCCCATTGCGCGTTTGGCCCAGCTCGCGCGTGCAATCGGCATCCACCTCATCATCGCCACACAACGCCCATCGGTCAACATCATCACGGGTACCATCAAAGCCAACTTCCCCGCCCGTATCGCATTCCGCGTCACCTCAAAAATTGACTCGCGGACGATTTTGGACGCTGGAGGAGCTGACCAATTAATTGGGCGTGGGGACATGCTCATGAGCACGGGGAATGATTTGATTCGCATCCAATGCGGTTTTGTGGACACACCGGAAGTGGAGGCGATTTGCGAATTCATCGGAAGTCAACAAGGATATCCAGATGCCTTCATTCTACCTGAATACACGGAAGATGGCGGAAGCGGCGAAACGGGTCACCTGAGCGACGACGAACGTGATGACATGTTCGCAGATGCCGCCCGGGTCATTGTAATGCACCAGCAAGGCTCCACTTCGCTCCTGCAGCGCAAATTGAAAATCGGCTACAACCGCGCTGGACGCATCATCGATCAATTGGAAGATGCGGGGGTCATCGGTCCTTTCGAAGGTTCAAAAGCACGCAAAGTTTTGATTCCAGACGAAATCAGTTTGGAACAGATGTTGCAGAAGGGAGAAGCATGAAGCATCTTCGCAGCATGAAATCCATTTTGTCATTTGCACTCGTCCTAAGTTTTGGCGCCATGGCATCGGCACAAGATGCCGCAACCCTACTGAACAAACTCAGCGAAGAAGCCAAAGCTTACGGCTCCATCGAAGCGACCTACACCTCCACCATGGTCGATCGCGTGAGTGATTTCGAGGCGACACAGGCTGGAACCATTTACGTGGAAGGAGACAAATACAATCTGGACATCGGCGACTACGTCATCATTTCAGACGGCGTGACGATTTGGACATACGATCCGGCTGTGAATGATTGCTACATAGACGACGCAGACATCATGGCAGAAGAAGGCATGGACCCTTCAAAGTTGTTCACCATCTGGGAAGATGATTTTAAAAGTGAGTGGAAAGGCAATGCAACGGTCAAAGGCCAAAATTTGGTTCAGATCAATCTCTATCCCTTGGACGCGGAGTCGAAGCCGTTCCACACCATTCAGTTGTTCATCGACGAAAGTGCCTTGCAATTGAAACGAGCCATCGTCAAAGGCAGAGAAGGCACCGATGTAACTTACGATGTCGGCTCGTTCAAGCCACGCTCGACGGTACCTGCCAATACATTCACCTTCGACCCCGCGAAATATCCGGGAGTCAACCTTGTGGACAATCGCATCTGAGGCTCGTCTTCACTGCGCCTCGACCCATCCTCCTGCGTCAAATTTTTCAATTCCCCAGCGGTGATTCATCCACCGTTTCTTGGCCGGGTCCCAGACCCACTCCGGATGGCAGAAAACGGATGCAGGAACAGGCCAAGGAAGCTCTAGCCATTTAGCCGATTCCAGCAGTGCATCGCACGCCACCAAGGCATATAATGAAGGATCCGTTCGATACGCATCACGGTACGCCTGAACCTGCTGAGCCACTTCCACGTCAGACCACCTCGTTCCTTGAGAGACAGGCATGGTCCAATGTGCACGTTCCAGGAATCGGTGTTCCAAAAATTCGAATTGACGAGCATCTGCATTTCCGTATAGTTGCACAGGAAACGAATCGGCCAATTGCAATTCGGTTTGGATGTAGGCGATGAGCGACTGGGCAGGTTTACCCGCTGGCACAGCGATCACATTCAACTTTGAGGTATCCAATTCGGCAATCAGTCCTTCGCAAAACTGGGTGTTTGCAGGAATCGAACGTAAAACGGCTTCAGACGTGCAGGCTGATTCAAAACCCGACTTGAAGGCCTCTTCCATTCGGACATCCTTGCCCCTGGTTTCTAACAGCAACACGGTATCTCCTGGATGTGCCAAAGCCGCTTTCTGTCCCAATCGACGCATACCAACTTCGGGCACAGGATCCAATGTGAAGGCCAAGGGATGCTTATCCCAGACAATTGGATTTTGGGGCGTCAGAATCCATTGGGGCGTGCCGGATGTGGCAAGTAAACTGTTCACAGAATCCAATGGCTCCCGACGCAGCGGCCCCAGCACCACATCTGCCCAAGCCAAGTCCGTTTCTCTCCAATCGTGTACCCCCAAAGAATCGGGATCGGTGTCCATCACCCGCAAACACACGGCATATCCGGAATCACTCAACATGGCTGCCGCCCATTCTGCCCCGTGGAGAAATTCAAGGGAAATTTCGCGCAATCGCGTAGTCTTCGCGTCGTACACTCCTCCTTCAATGGTATCCGCGTCCAACATAAACGGAAGCATGATGAGCGCACGCAACGTATCCTGGTTCAAGCGCGGCAAAGAAGGGCGAGAATGCAGAGAATCTGCGGCATGCCAAGAAACCTCGTTCATTTCCGTCAATGATTCAGGACGAATAACCAGGACATCCCCAATAGACAATCCCGTCGATGCGTCGGGGTTATGGCGCTCCAATTCCTTTACTGGAACTTGGTATAATTTCCCAATGCTGTACAAGGTTTCCCCGGCTTCAACCGTATGCCACATTCCACCCGTGCCCGGCAGGTGAACGGCAGCAGGTTCCGGACGCTGAGGAATCAAAATGCGGTCTCCTGGGCTGAGTTCAGTGATCGTCGGGTTTGCTTCTTGCAACTCAGCTAAGGCTAATCCATTGGCCCGGGCAATTCGGGAGAAGGTATCTCCTGGCAATACCGTGTATTCGGATTGGGCGGTAAGCGTAAGGACCCCGCAACCAAACGTGAAGAACAACGCCATCCCGAGGATACGCATGGTATGCGATTGAGGCAACCGAGAATTAAGCAAAATGCGCATCAAAAAAAGCCGTTCGTTCATCTTTTTGCATGCCAGCGGATTCTTTCACAAATCGATCCCGCTCAGCCGTTGATTTAAAAACCCAAATACACACGGAATTATTGCTGTGATAAATGGCTTTCAATTCATCATCGATTTCACACAATGCTCGGGGAATTTCGGCAGGAATGCAAATCATGTCATTCCCATTCGATGGTCGCGGGTGGTTTGGAACTGATGTCATAGACGACTCGGTTCACCCCGCGCACTTTGTTGATGATGTCATTGGAGACCTTGGCTAAAAACGGGTACGGCAGATGGCACCAATCAGCCGTCATTCCATCCGTCGAAGTGACTGCGCGCAATGCCACGGCTTGTTCATACGTCCGCTCGTCTCCCATCACGCCAACGCTTTGAACCGGAAGCAGAATGGCTCCTGCTTGCCACACTTCATCATAGAGGCCCGCATCACGCAAACCCTGAATCCAAATGTGGTCTACCTCTTGCAGAATCCGCACTTTTTCAGCGGTGATGTCGCCGAGGATGCGGATGGCGAGGCCCGGCCCTGGAAATGGGTGACGGCCTAAAATCGATGGCTTCACTCCGATTTCTTTCCCCACCCGCCGCACTTCATCCTTAAAGAGCAGCCGCAAAGGTTCAACGACTTGAAGCTTCATGTAATCGGGCAATCCTCCCACGTTGTGGTGGCTCTTGATGGTCGCCGAAGGGCCGCCTGTCGCGCTCACGCTTTCAATCACATCCGGATAAATGGTTCCTTGAGCAAGCCAATTGGCCCCTTCCACTTCTTTGGACGAATCATCGAAAACGTCGACAAAGACCTTTCCAATGGCCTTTCGCTTGGTTTCGGGATCGGATTCGCCCGCCAGCGCTTTCAAAAACCGATCCGCCGCGCGTACACCCTTCACTTGCAAACCCATGTCTTCGTACGACGCCAACACCTCGTCAAATTCATTTTTGCGCAAGAGGCCGTTGTCGACAAATATGCAATGGAGTTGATCCCCGATTGCGCGGTGCAAGAGTGCGGCTGCGACGGTCGAATCCACCCCGCCACTGAGTCCCAAAATCACGCGGTCATTGCCAATTTGGTTACGCAAGTTCGCCACAGTCTCGTCTGCGAAACTCGCCGGCGTCCAATCGCCAGAGCAGCCGCAGATGTTCATGACGAAGTTTTTCAGGAGCCGCGGCCCATCCGTGCTGTGCCAAACTTCGGGATGAAACTGAATGCCCCAGACCGGACGGGAAATGTCCCTGAATCCAGCAAATTTCACATCGTGGGTGCTGCAAATTGTCTCAAATTCATCGCCAATGGACAAAATGGTATCCCCATGGCTCATCCACACCTGCGATTCACTTTGAATGCCCTGTAGCAACGGATCAGCTTCATCAACATGCGCCAAATTCGCTCGACCATACTCCCTCGAATCCGATGCTTCTACAGAACCACCATGGGTTTGTGCCAAATACTGCGCACCGTAACAAACGCCCAGCACGGGAACATGGCCCAACATGGAAGACAAGTCGGGCCGCGGAGCATTTTCTTCACGAACGCTATGCGGCGAACCGCTGAGCACCACGCCCTTCACATCCGTTGGAACCTCTTTGAATTGGTTCCACGGAATAATTTCGGAGTAAACGTTCAACTCCCGAACGCGACGCGCGATGAGTTGGGTGTATTGAGATCCAAAATCAAGGATGAGGATGCGTTGGTGTTGCATGAGGCGTTGTGAGCAGAAATACAGAAGGACGCAAAGGTAGTTCGGGTCATTCGGAGCGGCGAGCAGTGGAACCGGTATTTTTGCACCATGCTATACCCACATTTGAACGGTCGCCGCGTCATATTGGCGAGTCAATCTCCGCGTCGATTGGAATTGGTACGGGGCCTTGAGCTCGATCCCATCGTCTGGTTGAAGGAGGTTGACGAATCGTTTCCAACCACGATAAAAGGGCCCGAGATTGCCGAATACGTCACCCGTTTGAAGGCGGAAGCCTATCTGGACGAATTGGAAGATCGGGACGTATTGATCACCGGGGACACCATTGTATTGCTAGATGGGAATGACTTACAAAAACCTCGCGATCGGGAAGAGGCCATCGGCATGCTTCAGCGCTTGAGTGGAAAAACGCACACCGTCGCATCGGGCATTGCCGTCACGACGCGAGAAAAAGGCGTCCTATCCGCAGTCGACACATGTGAAGTGACGTTCAATTCACTCGCACCTGAGTTGATCGAACATTACGTAGATCAGTACCAACCGTTCGATAAAGCAGGTGCGTACGGAGTACAAGATTTGATTGGATTCGCCGGAGTTTCGGCGATGAGAGGCTCTTATTTTACCGTAATGGGCCTTCCCACACATATTCTTTTTAAACTTATAAACACCTTAAAACCAAAAGTTTGAAAACTAAATTGAAGTCATTGTTTAACAATCTCTAGATTGCGTTGAACAAAATCTGTTAGCAGATGTTAAATGCTTGTTTTCAGGACACGATTCCTATTTGTAACCAAAACCCAAACACATGACTTCATTTTTTCTTGCTGCAATTAAAGCGATGCCAGCAGACGACTACGTAGGCTTTACGTTTTTCGTGGGCTGCATGGCCATGATGGCAGCTTCAGCATTCTTTTTCCTCTCAATCAACATGGTTGAAGGAAAATGGAAAACTTCTTTGTTGGTAAGCGGATTGATCACATTCATCGCCGCTGTACACTAC
>Ga0181568_10001822_pt1 | contig 19384 bp, 9 predicted proteins | sample 101ome_20_FD_133758 | JGI IMG/M metagenome (GOLD analysis project Ga0181568, IMG submission 133758) | Coastal salt marsh microbial communities from the Groves Creek Marsh, Skidaway Island, Georgia - 101404AT metaG (megahit assembly) | ecosystem: Environmental > Aquatic > Marine > Intertidal zone...
CTCGGTCACTCAACCCAGAGCTCCGACCGTCGCCATGTCCGACAACGCTGTCTTCGTCAATCCTCCCACCGTCACCCGCGCCCAGGCCCGCGCCCGGGCGGCCCGCCTAGAACCCAGGGCGAGCGACGACGGACCAGGAACGAGCGTCCCTTTCTGCGTGCGCGAACGCCGGAGGCGTGCGTGTGTAGCGGTTGCGAACGTATCTTGTCCATTGCAATCGGCTTCGGTGCCACGGGCGTCGATCCGATGGTAGCGGCAATGAGGGTCCGCGCACTTGGAGGACAACGTTGCGATTTTTTAGCGGTTTCGGAAGGCCACTGGCACATTAGACCGGACTTATTGCCGCGGTTGTCGTTATATTCGTTTCCAGGCGCACCAGAGGGGCGATTGTCAACGCCACCCCCCAACCCCCCAAACTCCTCCCCCACCCCCCACGAAGACGTCGACCCTTGCCGTCCTCCTCCTCGTCGCCGCCTTGGTCGTCCCCGCCCCTCCCCACGCCGCGGCCCAGTCCCAAGTCCTGGCCACCGCATTCGACCTCCAAGAGCCCTTTTGGCACCAACGCGCCCGAGGAGGTATGCTGTCCGGGTTCGTGCGGCGATCCGAAAATCCCGACGGCTCAGGCGCGGGGGCCGGACAGCTCGCCCTAGGCCCCGCCGACGCCGAGGACGGGCTAATCGCCAATACGTTGACTGGAGGGGGTAGCAGCGGCGGCAGCAAAACGGACGCCGTCGGTGCCTGTCGGCCAGGATTCGCACCCTTTCGACGGGCCGCTGGCGTCTCCCCCCTGCGGTGCCGCCTGGCCGAGGCCGCTGGCAGCGCCGGCCTCCGTGCAGCCGCCCTTGTCGCTGCACCCGTGGCCGTGCTCCAGACAGCGGCGCAGAGCGATCGCGCCGTCGGGGCGGTCGCCGCAAACTCGGGCGCCGTCGGGCCGGGAGCGGGGGCGGCGCCTGCTCCCTTGGTGCAGCAGGCAATGGCAGGCGCTGCGGAGGGCACCGTCGCCAATGCCGCTGGCGTCGCCCTCGGGAAAGGCGACGCCGACGCGGCGCCCACTGTCATCGCACAGCTCGGGGCGCAGGCGCCGGGGTCCGGCGGATCCGCGGGCCCTCTTGTCAACGACGCCGTCGTCGCGGGTGGCGGCGCCCTTGTCGCCCAGCTCGCGGCTGTGGGCACGCCCCTCGGCCGGCGCAGGGAGTTCCTCCAGAGCGAAGCCCTTTCGCTGAACCTGGTCCTACAGCCGAGCGAGGGCGGCTGGGGGCGGGGGGGAGCCTGGGGGGCTTCTTCCTTGCCAAGCTGGTTCGGTGGCGGCTCCTCTGGCATCGCCAGGGAAGCTGGCGGTATCAACACGCCCGTGACGTGACAGCGGGACGCAACCCGCGGGTCGACCCCGTGCCCCTACCTGTTGAGATCCTCACTCCTCGCCCTCGACCTTGCCCGACCCCATGCCAGCCTCATCCTCGTCCCCCGACCCCGAGTCATCCCCATCGATTTCGGCATTGGCCAATTCGAGCTCTGCCATCCTCTCCGCCAGCAACTTCTCATCCTCGGCACTCACCACACGGGGCCGCTCCCGCACGGCCAGGTCCCCGCCTAGCTCGGGCGCCTCCAGAGCAGCCCGCGCGGCCTCAATGGCCCGAGCCAGAGCCTCGAGCCCCCCCCGCTTGTCGTGGGTCATCGTCGTGAGGACATAGACGGGCGCCGCGATAAGCCGCACCTCGATGGGGCAGTCGTCCGTCGAGCACGCGGCCGCCGCCCGCATCGCCGCCTTGATCCCGTCGACCCCGGCGAACGTGTGGCACCGCAGCTCCACGTCAGCCCTGACCTTGTGCGGGTGGGGCTTGAGCCGCTGCTTAACGTCCTTGATCAGCCTGTCCCTCAACGCGGGCTCCAGGTTGTATTTACCTAAAATGGCGTCGGGGTCAACGGCGGCCTGGCGCAGAGCGTCGTAGGCGTGGCCGTGCTCCTTGTATAAGGGCCAAGTGAGGCGCTTGTTTAGCTCGAGGAGGTCAACGCCGCACACATCGGCGACGTGGCCGATGAGCGTCGCCACAAGCCGTGACCGGGCGTAGCGGTCCTCAGCCGCAGCAGCCTCCTCGGGGCTCACACGGCGCTTGGAGAGGTCGATGTATCCCTTCTCCTCGTCCACCCTCAGGCACATGACGGGCTCCACCCGGCCCACCTTGATGAGCTTGGCAATTGACCGGATGCGGCGACGGCTCAGCTCTGACAACAGGATCATTCCCTCCTTGTTGTCGTACTCGAGGAGAGAGACATACGCGCCCATTTCCGCAATGGACTTGACCTGGGGAAGAGGGCAGGGGGAGGAAGGGAGGAGGATGTCGGAGCACGCGGAGAGCTCGACGAGCGCGTCGGGGGTCGCAGGCCCGCGGCCTCGCCGCCGCCGCCGCGGGACGTCAGGCGCGACGGCGGACGGAGAACAGGTCCGCAGGATCCGAGATCCCACCGGCGCGCCGATAAATCGCACGGATAACGCTCTGGACAACCCCGCGGGTCCGCCGTGGGCCACGGCGATCGGCTGGAGCCGGCGGCCGAGGTCGGTGGCCCGGCTTGGCACTCATGGCGGGCGCTCGGACCGTAATGAGCCATTCCTCGGGTACGACGGGGCGAAAACCCCGATGCAGGACCGGCAGGATAGAGGGTCGATCCCAGAAAAAGCCAAGTGCTCTCAGGGAAACGTGGACGTGACGGCGGCGGCCGAGGCGGTCCCCCTCGGCTTCGCATCGCGTCGTTCGCCCTTCTCGCCTCCACCATAACGACCTCATCGATCCGTGGGAACTCTTGCTCGAAGAAACGGCAACGCTGACGGCCCGTTCCCTCGGGGCCGCCCGTCTCAGCGCCTGTCCCTGCACTGGCGCTGATCTCGGGATCACCGTCGGCCATCCTGACCCGGTCCGCTGGGGTGGGGGGAGACTGGAGCGGTGACCTCCGGGGTGGGGGGGGGAACTCCGGTCAGGGGTGGGGTGCCACTGGCAGACAACGGGGGCGGACAACGAGGGGCGACGAGGAGGACAATGGGGTCCCACGAGGCCTGGTTCGCCGCCCCTCGGCGCCCATCCCACCGCACAAGTCGCGCAATCATGTGTCGAGCGTCGAAAGACCCAATGAGGGCCACGGGGCCGCGGACTGTTGCGAGAATCCGCACGCGCAGCCCCTGGACGACGATGCCCAGAGGCGCAACGACGCAACGGCCACCTCGCGCCGCTCGGCGAGATTTCGGTTTCCAATCGCGTCCCGCGCGGGGGAGACGATAAAAACAATTCATGATTCACCCTCCATTCTCCATCTGCTTCGTTCTGCGCTCCGCAGACAAGGTTTCGAGGAGGCGACCATGCCGGGAGAGCCGTCCTCGTCTTCGGCGTCGGTTCCACCGCCTCCACCTGCCGTCGCGGCGCCGGGGCAAACCGGGCGCCTCCGCGGTGGCGGCCACCAGATGGTCCGAGCGGCGCCCACCCCTCCACTCCCCCGCCCCGCTGGCGAGGCGTCTGCCCCACTGGCGAGTCTCATACTCCTCGGAGCCGCCATGGGGGGCGCCGCAGCTGCCTCACGCGCCGCCATGCCCATCCTCCGGCAGCTCGATCGCACGCTCCGGGCTGTCGAGGAGAGCGCAGTCGCCGCTGAAGCCGCGTCCCGGGCGGTTGAGGAGGCCTCGAAGGCGTTTCAGCGGGATTCTCCTCTCGCTTTGCGGGCGGTTGAGGACGCTTCTCTAGAATGCGCTGACTTGGCCGAGGGCCTGGCCGAGGCGGCGTCCGGGGTGGGTCTACTAGGGCTGGGGAGGGGACGGGTGCGGCGGGAGCGGGCCGTGCCGCGGGCCCAGCGGGCCGCGCTGCGAGCCGGCGGGGACCAACGGAAGACAACTACGACGAAGACGACGTCATCGGCGGCGGCGGCAGGCCGAAACGGAACCGGGGTCAAAGCAGGGGGTGACCTCGACAAGGAGGAGGTCGACCCCCCCCGCCCCGCATCCCCCGCGGCTAGCGCCAGCCTCGACGACCTCGTTGCCCAGGCCATGACCCCCGGCGGCGTCGAAGCTTCCGTGTCTCTTGTGGCCCCCGAGCGACGGGGGGGGCGGTCGTCGCCCCGGCTGGGCAGGGGGAGGGGGTGGGGGGAAGGGGGGTGGGGGAACGTTCAGCTGGACGAGATTTTGGGGGGAGCCTGGAGGAGCACGTCTGGGGCAGCGGCCGGGGGGCTGGCGGCTGTTGGGCGGGCGCCCGTGTACGCTGCCGACCGGGCGTTGGATGCTGGGCAGGCAGCGCGGCGGGCAGCTTTGTGGGCCCTGGGGGCACCCGAGAACGAGGAGAACAACGCGAGCGGGACGGCTGCCGACGCCGATGATGCCGCCGACGGCGACGCCGTCAATGCCGATGTTGACACAGACGCTGACGAAAGGGTCACAGGGCCATTGTGGTCGCCCGTCCCGTCAGTGCCGCTCGACCTGGGCGCGGTGGGAGGCGCTACGCGATGGGGCGCCGACCTGGCCACGGGTTTGACGGGATCATTGTCGGGCACCATGGGGGCGTGGCAGGCGCAGCTGCGGGACTTGTCGGTTTCTGTCCTGCGGGCGCAGCGGAGTGCCACGCTCGTCGACGCGCGGCTCGAACGTGAGGTCAAGGCCCTCCGTGGCGAGAGCGGCGATGCGCCTTCCTCGTCGTCGCCATCCGAGGGGGTTGACGGCAGTTCTGGTGGCTCGCTCTTGCTCTCTGACACAGCCACGGCCAAGGCCAAGGCTGAGACCAAGTCTGAGGCGGGCGCATCAGCTAGCCCTGGACCCTCCTCGACGGCAGACGCCGCCTCAGACGGCGGGTCTGCGTCGGACGGTGTATCGTCCTTTGACGACGATGACGACACCGAACGTGAGGCCGCGGCTGTGCGCGGGGAGCGGGAGCTGGCCAGCCGTCGCGACGCCGAGGAGCGCGTCATGGCAGCTTTGGGAAGAGCATCAGTCGCCGCCCAGGAGGCCATGACAGCGAGTGCTAAGCTGGAGGAGGCGCTGGCCTCGGCCCGCGACGTCGGGGTCGACATGCCCGAGGGGCCGCGGAGTAGAAGCAGAGAGGGTCAGACGGATCCTGTCTCTGTACCGGGAAGGGGGTACCGGCCAGGTGGGGGGGCCGACGCCCTCGCGCGGCTCGTCCGCACGGCCCGGCGCCGCGCCTCGGAGCGGCGCGCTGATGAGGCTACAGGCGTGAGTCCCGCACTACGCGAGGAAGGGGTCGGAGATGATTCGGAGTTCTCGAGTGGGGAGTCGTCGTCCTTTTTTTTCGACTCGACAACGTGGGAGGACGGAGAGGCAGCGGCCGGTCCCGGTGGGGTCGGGTGGGATGACCAGGAGGACCGGCCTCCGACCCCCCCGCCCTGGCCCTCGCTTGTCGTGGACAAGGCGGCCCCGAAACTGGGCGCACGCCGGGACCTCCGAGGCCTCGCTGACGGTGGGATGAGCGCCCAGACCGTTGGCGCCGATGGATCTCTGGCGCGAGGACCTCCGATGCGGGAAAGCGATTCGGGGAGCGACGGTGACAGTGAGCCCGAGCCGTGGCGCGGCGACCGCGGTGGAGGACAGCTTTCGCTGTCCGAGGTCCTCAACGAGTTCCGGAGCCAGGCGGATCGCATCGATTGAGTTGTAGTGGGAGCTGCTGTCGTTAGGCGAAACAGCGACCTCCCCAGTGTCGGCTGCCGAGACTGGGTGAGGAGCAAAGTCGAGGGCGCTTGAGCCCTTCTTACACGCCTTTTTCCTGCAGCTCCCCACCCTCACCCGCCAAAAAGCACACCGTTGATGCATTTTGGGGAATGGCTATGTCTATGGGGGGACCCACGGTTGTGAATGGACCAATTACGCTACAGCGTCAGCCCCGAGAAGGCCTCGTCAAGCCGCCGCCGGGCAGAGGAGAGCTCCAAGAATGGACCGACATTTGTTGCATGGCCCGAGCAGCGCCCCGTCACGGTCGCAGAGGGACCCGTCTAGTGCCGGCCCGCCCGCAGTGCCCGCACGAGGCCGCGCTCCGACCCAGCACACGGCCATGCCCACATCAACCAGCGGGGCCAAGGCCAGAGTGTGGGCCGCGTGGAGGAGCTTGGGCTCAGCGCAGTCGCCGACGCCGTGCGGGAACGACGGGACAGCTGGACCGCCCGGGCCCCTTGGGCGGAGCAAGGGGGGGACGGCGACCCCGTCACGCTCCAACGTCTCAAGCCACACCGCGCGAAGGTCAACGTCCCGGCCGCCCCGTGACTTGGTGCGATAGCTGTCCTGGAGGCGCACCTGGAGCGCGTGGCTCGCCGCCTTGCGCTGGGCCCCGAGCCGGGCCGCCGCCGCGGCATCGTTGGCCTCAGCAGCGGCAGCGTGTCGTCGGCTCAGGGCCTCGATAGCGGCACGGGCCTCGCCGTACTCGGCGTCCTCATGCGTCAGACCAGCAACGGGCCCAGCCCACCCGTCGACGCGCCATCGTCCATCGCACTGGCCCGAAAAGGCCCGGAGCCGCACAGGTCGACCGGTCCCGGCCTCGGCGCCCACCAGCACCCCGATGGCACGGCCGGGCCGGGCCACGAGGGGGGGGCCACGCGATAGCAGGCCGTAGGGAGGGGCCATCAGCCCGACGACCTCCTCCTCCAACGCCGCGACGGCCGCGGGCGTGGACGCAATAACGTGGTCGACGCCACATCGCGCGCACGGACCGCCATATGTCACCGTCGTCGTCCGGGCGGCCGAGATGGGAGAAATACGGCACCGTCGGGGCGGCGAGGCCGGCAACGGCGCAACCACTGTCGCGATCTGCGGTGCGGGGGTGGTGATGAGACGGGGCCCTTCTTTCTCGCGAAGGAAGGGCGGAAGTGCACTCTGACGACATGCCGCCCCAGATGGCGACAAGACGAACGACGCCTGCCGGCGCGCCGCAGCCGCTACGTGGTGTCGGGTCGGGGGCGTCGACGGTCTGTACCGAGGCACTCGCCAGGGGGCGCCTCCGCGGCGGTGGCGGCTTCGAGCTGCCGGACCGCGGCTCAAGGCGCCGCCCGTGGGACGACCAGTACGCCCCCGTCTGGGACAAGGCTCTCTTCGAGGGGTCCACGTTTCGCTCCCGGTGGGATCAACGTGAGGAGCCTCGCGGCGTCTCGCGACGCGAGCGGGGGGCTGATCAGGGTATGGCGACTCAAAGGGCTGTCTCCAGGGTGGTATCGGTCGGTTCGAGGTGGGGAAGTCGACGACCTCGTCTGCCCGTTCCCCCCGCCGATCTCTAGGGTCCGTGATTGTCCGTGTACCTCTGGCGCCCGCCGTGTCTCCACCTGAATGGGCAGTCTGCCAACTGCCCCCGGGCGCCGTCCCGTCTGTTCTATGGTCCATGGCGGTCGATCCGTCTCCAGCGCGGGCCAGCCAGGGCGTCTACTCGACGCCCTCGATCTTGTCCTCGACGTCCTGGTACATTTGCTTGAGCCGCTCGAGCTGCTCGTCAGTGGCATCCCAGTAGCCGCGCCCGTTGGCCTCGAGGAAGGTGGCCACCAGCTTGCGGAAGGAAGAGGGATTGAGGTCCATGAGCCGGTCGGCCATGGCAGGGTCCTCGATAAAGGTGGCCGAGGCCTCGTCGTAGACGAAGTTGTCGACCTGGCCCGACGTGGCGCTCCACCCCATCGTGTTCGTGAGGCGCTTCTGGATCTCGCGCACACCCTCGTAACCAGACCCGAGCATGCCCTCATACCACTTGGGGTTGAGGAGCTTGGTGCGGGAGTCAAGGCGGACCGTTTCGGCGAGGGACCGGACCTGCGCGTTGGCCGTCGTCGTGTCCGCGATGAAGGAGGCGGGCTTCTTGCCGTCCTTACGCAGGCCCTGGACGAGGTTGGTAGGGTCGCTGTCAAAGTAGTGCGACACGTCCGTGAGGGAGATCTCCGACGAATCGAGGTTCTGGAAGGTCATGTCGACCGTCGCCATCGACTTTTCGAAGATGTCGCGCGACTCTTGACCGCCATCTCCGGGACGGTCCGAGTTGAAGGCGAAGGACTTGCGCTTAAGGTACATCTCCTGGAGCTGGGACTCGTCCGTCCAGGACGAGTTCTCGACCGCAAGGTTAACGTTGGACGAGTAGCTACCACCGGCGTTTGAGAAGATTCGGGTCGCGGCGTCACGAACGCTGACATTAAGCTCAGCGGCCTGCTCCAGGGCGTGCTTGCGGACGTAGTTCATCTCGAGGGGCTCGTCGAGCTCGGCGACCATCTTGACGCCGCGGTCGAGGAGGTTCATCTGGTTCACAAAGAGGTCGCGGAAGACGCCAGAGCAGTTGACGACAACATCGATGCGGGGCCGGCCAAGCTCCTCAAGGGGGATGACTTCGAGCTTGTTGACGCGGCCAAGGGCATCGGGGACAGGCCGAACACCGACCATGAAGAGGACCTGGGCGAGGGACTCTCCGTACGTCTTGATGTTGTCAGTGCCCCAGAGGACGAGGGCGATGGTCTCGGGATAGACGTTGCCAGCCTCCTCGTACTGACGCTGGATGAGCCGCTCCGTGATGACAGCAGCGCTCTTGCAAGCGGCCGTCGTAGGGATGGACTGGGGGTCGAGCGCATGAATGTTCTTGCCCGTGGGCAGAACGAGGGGGTTGCGAATGGGGTCTCCGCCCGGACCGGGCTCCACGTAGGTGCCGTCAAGCGCCTCGGCAAGAGCACCGACCTCGTTGTCCTTGACAATTTGCTCCAGGCAGTACTCGAGGTACTTGAACGTCTCCTTCAGGGCCAGCCGGTCAACGGACTTGAACTGGGTCCCGTTGAGGCCCTTGAGCCAGGGGTCCTCGGAGAGGCCAAAGGCCTTGCCGAGCTGGGCCATGACATTTGTGCCAAGGCGGCCATCGGGGCCGGTGGACCCGGCAACGAAGGCGCCCACCATGGCGCGCGACGCGGCAACGATATCCTGGTTAAGCTGGACGCAGTCAAGGTCGCCTTTGTTGTTGCCAGCGTAGATTTCCTCGATGTTGCGGCCAATCGACCGGGCGAGGATGGATGGGATGCCCTGGATAGGAGGCTTGTTCTCAGGCCGGTCGATCTCCGCAATGTTGACAAGGGTAGCAACGCCCTCCTCCGCCGTGGGGGGCACGCCCACGACGTGGAGGCCACAGGGCAGGAGACGTGACTCGATCTCCATCAGCTTGCGGTACACCTGGCCGACGATGAGGTTGCGTTCGTCCTCGGTGAGGTCCTCACACGTGTCCTCGAGCGAGGGCAGGTTGCAGTCACGGTCGAGGTTGCACTCGTACGCCGTGGCGACAATGGATGCCACGATGGGTGTGGCCCTACCGCCATCCTTGAGGCCCTGGTAGGACGCGATGAGCTCCTTGAGCTCCTTCAGTCCCTTGTAGAGCCCGGCGTTCTCGGCGGGAGGCGTGAGGTAGGAGATGGTGGAGGCGTAGGACCGGCGCTTGGCGATGGTGGCCTCAGAAGGGTTGTTGGCGGCGTAGTAATAGAGGTTGGGGAGGGTGCCGATGAGGGAGTCTGGGTAGCAGCCTCCGGACATGCCGACCTGCTTACCCGGCATGAACTCGAGGGAACCGTGGGTGCCAAAGTGGAGGACGGCGTCGGCGCCCCACACGTGCTCGAGGTAGGTGTAGAAAGCAGCGAAGCCGTGGTGGGGGGACGCCGACTTGGAGAAGAGGAGCCGCATGGGGTCGCCCTCATAGCCAAAGGTGGGCTGGACGCCGATGAAGATGTTGCCGAACTGCTTGCCGTACACGAGGAGCTCCTGCCCGTTGGTGTTGAGGGTGCCAGGGGGAGGGCCCCAGTTCTCCTCAAGGGCCTCAGCGTAGGGGCATAGGCGCTGGTACTCGTCCACCGGCATCTTGTAGGCGATGTTGAGTTCCTCGCTGTTGAACTGGGCCTCCTCGGCGTTGAGGACGGACTCGATGAGGGCGCGCTCGTCAGCGGGGAGCTGGCCGACGTCGTAGCCGCGCTTCTTGAGATCCTTAAGTACGGCAAAGATGGAGCCAAAGACGTTGAGGTAGGCGGCCGTGCCCACATTGCCCTTGTCAGGGGGGAAGGAGAAGACAGCGATGGCCAGCTTCTTCTCGGCGTTCTTCTTGCGCCCGAGGTTGGCCCAGCTGATGGCGCGGCCCACGAGAGCCTCGGCGCGGTCAGGGAGGGCGTGGGACTTGCCCGAGCGGGGCTCGCGGCCGGCAAAGACCAGGGGCTCGACAGCGCCATCGAGCTCGGGGAGCGCAACCTGGAGGGCGACCTGGACAGGGTGCACGCCCAGTGAGGAGACCTGCCACTCGGGGGTCGTCTGGAAGACAAGGGGCACGGCGCAGAGGTAAGGCACGTCGAGCTTTTTGAGGGCCTCGATGGCCTTGGGAGCGTCCTGCCGGGCAGGGCCGCCAACGAGGGCGAAGCCGGTCAACGACACGCATACGTCAATTGACGCCGTGTTGCCCGAGGGACCGTAGAAGAACTTCTTGACCGGGTTCGAGAAGTCAAGGCCACCGGCGAAGACGGGGATGACGCGCGCGCCCTTGGCCTCGAACTGCTGGATGACGCCAGCGTAGTGAGCCTCGTCTCCAGTGACGATGTGGGAACGCTGCAGGATGAGACCGACGGTGGGGGCGTCAGCAGGCAGCTGGACGTCTTTGCGGGAGTCGTACCAGGCACGGTACTCCCGCACGTCCTCGTAGAGAGCGGGGGCCATAGGGTGCCAGATGCCTGTCTCCGGGTAGACCTTGGGCTCATCTACTTCGGGGAGCGACGACAAACCGGGAACATACGCCCTGGACACGTTGAGCAGGAGGTTCTCGAGGTTCTGCGCGTCTCCTCCCGTCCAGTACTGCAAACTCAGCACGAAGTTGCGGGCGTCCTTGGCCTTCTCGGCCGGGAGGAACTTGAGGACCTTGGGCAGCGTGCGCACAAGGGCGAGAAGGTTCTCCTCGAAGTTGTCCGTGTTCTCCCGCGCTGACTTCATGAAGTCAGACATCAGACTCTTGGATTGTCCCAACTGAGCCATGTTGAAACCGCCGAGCTTGTTGAGCTTCATCACCGCGGGCATGGAGGGCAGGATGACGCACGCGTCGAGCCGGTCGCGCTGGGGACCAACGACCTCAACAATCTTTTCCGCCAGGTCCTCGATGAAGATAAGACTCCCGATGAAGACGTTGGCCTCGGCCACATCGGCCCGAAAGGTTTCCATGTTCTTGCTGTCACGGAGCTCCTCCAGCAGGTACCCGACGATCTCAATGCAGACGTCCTCGTTGGTGCCGTTGAGGTTGCGGACAGCCTCATCGAGCGCCGATTGGTACTGGGCCTCGAGCACCGTGTAGACGACCTTGACGACCTTACGGCCCTTGGGGTTGACCACCTTGATGCGCCTGAGTTCGGGGCTGGTGTTGGTGTAACCGCCGCTGCGAGGAGGGGGTGTGGGGGGGGGAGGTCGGGGGCATGGGGGAGGGCCACGTTGTAACCGTCTCTCGCGTCGCGCGGCCTCGCTTCAGCCACTAAGGCGCATCGGGGACGACGGCGTCGCACGCGCCGTCCCGCCGTCGCGCGCCCGGGGATCTCGGGATTATTGTGTACGAAAGCATGCCGCGGAAGCGGCGACCAGACCAAGAACGGCTCTCGGGTAGCCGGGAGTCAGCCGCGATCGTACGGCCAAGACACGACGACGTTCTCTCGTCCCGCGCCGTATTTGAAAGGGAACGGTGGGGGGCGGAGTCTCAAGGGGGAATGAGTCACCTTCAGGCACGCACGGAAACCTTTTTTTCGCGCAGATCATGCCACAACGACCCGCTCGGGAGCGGCTGGTGCCCGTTGCCTGACCCGAAGCTCGACGCCCTTTACTCGCCCCTGCTTTGCATCCTCCACCTCGTCACCGAGGTTCACGGTCGTCGGCTTGCGCGCCGCGGCCTTTGGCTCGCCCGCGGCGACGTTCGCGCGAACCTGTGGAAGGAGCAACGGACGGGGAAGGAGAGATGGGCTTGCGCAGCGCTTCCGATCGCTCTTTCGACGCGCACCGCGCTCAGAAAGACGGGTGGGGCGTCTTGTAGTTCGCTCGCCTGACGGGGGGCCGGACGAGCGGCCGAACGTAGAGCAGAAGCCTTCATACTACCCGCGACGGGCCTCGGGGCCCCCGCGAGGGACGCGGCGATAGGCATCGCCATGCCTGCCTGCCCTTTGTGGGCTTGCGGGCTCGGAGACAGGGCGTCGGCAACCGGGCGTCCCAAAAGAAATCACACTCGACGGGCCACGTTGAACCCCGGCCAAACCCCAGGTCCCGGGGCCGGATAAGAAGTCCCGTGGCCCCGCCCAAGGTCACACTGGCTTCGTCTGCGTACGTGCCGCAATCATCGGCGCCAGAGCAGTCGCGACGGGCACCGGTCAGCCGCCGAGAGAGGGGGCCAACGCGTACCAGCCGGCTCCTCTGTCGTCGCCTGAAAAATGACCGCCACGACTACTGAGGTTCTGGCGGGCCCCGTGATTGAAGACACGACGGTACGCCGCCGTCGTCTCGCCGCGGGACGCCCCGTGGCCGAGGCGGCGTCCTCGCTTGGCGCTGCATCTGACGACGAGACCGACGCCGAGCCGGGCGCGCGGCTGCCCAAGTACTCTGCCTTCACACAGCAGGAGATGTGGGCGTGCCGCCCCGTCCTGACGCCGGCCTGGGTCGTGGGCATCCTCGTCGCGGTGGCGGTCGTCTTCTTGCCCCTGGGTGGAGTCGCTCTCGCCGCGAGCCGCGCCGTGGTCGAGGTGAGGAGGATGGGGAGCAGGAAAAGGATGAGGGGGAGGAGGGCGCCCCAGCCCGTTGCAGAGATACCCCGCGGCTACCGCGTTCCCCGTCCGTCCTCCCCGACTGATCGCAGGTGTCCTACCGGTACGACGAGTGCCTCCTCGAGACCCCCGCGGGCCTGGAGGGAGTCTCCCCCCTGGCTCAACTGGAGGCGGCGGGCCCCGAGGGCGTCCCCTGCTCGTGGACGTTCGAGGTGCCCCGCGACATGGAAGGCCCCGTCTTCGTCTACGCCGAGATCGACGGAATGTACCAGAACAACCGGCGGTACGTCCAATCAAGGAGCGACGCCCAGCTACGGGGAGAGGCCACGGAAGAGATCAAGTACAAGAAGATCAAGGCGAGAGAGAGTTGGACGAGAGGTGGAGAGGTGGTGCGGGGGCGGCGGCCTCGGCATCGCAGCCTCCCATGGAGGCCCCCCCCCCTCCCCGCCCTCCACCCCTCCCCCTTTCATCTCCACCTCGACCTCCCCCTCTCCAATCTCCCCCAGGAGTGCCGTCCCGAGCTCTACACGGACCCCCTGCTTGACCCCGACACGGCCGACCCCGACGTCGTGGCGGCCGAGACCATCGTGCCCTGTGGCCTTGTGGCGTCGTCCCTCTTCAACGACGACTACAGTGTGCGGGTGGGGGAGCCCGACGCAGAAATCTCCATCCCACTGTCAGTCGAGAACATCGCCTGGCCCAGCGACAAGACACGTCGCTTTGGCGACATTCCCGCCCAAAACTCTGCCGCCGTCCCCGACGGGATGCCCCTCAACGCGGACGAGCGCTTGATCGTGTGGATGCGGTCAGCGACGCTCTCCCGCTTCCGCAAGCTTTGGGGCATTCTCGACGTTGACCTGGCCGAGGGCGACCGCGTCACCGTCGACATCGCGTCCCGGTTCGACACCTACTCGTTCGACGGCGCCAAGAGCGTCGTCCTCTCGACGGCGGGCTGGATGGGCGGCGCGGGCCACGTCACGGGCCTCCTCTGCATTGCGGTGGGTCTCGTGTCCCTCTTTGCCGCCGGTGGGTTTGCACTGCTCGTCTTCCTCACCCCGCGCACTACAGGCGACCTGTCGCACCTTTCGTGGAACCAGGAGGCCGCAGCGGCTGCGCGTGCCGCGGCAGGTGGGAACTGAGGAGGTGTCAAGAGGGCGTAAAGGGAAAAGGAGACGACGCGTGACTCCCCCCCCCCCCATGCCCCACGGACACCCCCCAACGCCAGGACATTCGGGGGGGCGATCCCGTGGGACGCATCGCGACATCATCGCACAGACTGTGGAGTCCAGCGACCAGAGCCCCAGCCAAGCCCGACAAGGGCACCAGAATCGAGCCGGAGGACGCAGGTCGCCCTCGGCCACGGCCGTGTTGGAGCCCCCGCTGCGCGGTGGGGTCGACGGGGGGCGTCAGAAGGGACGTTGACAACGCATTGGTTTCGATTCCCGAATTCGTCTCACTCTAGTTCCTCCTCCTAGTCGGAATCGTCCGAGTCCTCGAACTCGACGGCCATGGTCCCCTCAATGCGTGGCGCATCGGCCGGTAGGGGCTTGCGCACAGGAGGTCCGCGGCGGGCGGCAGGCACCGGGACGGACGCCGCCAGGGCGGCGGCCGGTTCGACGGTAGGCTCGACGGCCGCCCGCTTGGCCGCGGGTTCGACAGGGGCCCCCACCGGTTCGCCAGCAACCGCCGGTGCGGCGGGTCTCTTGGCAGCCAAGGCGCGCCGAGCGGGCTCCTGGGCCCGCTCGACCGCCTGGGCGGTGGCGCGGGGCGGCCCCGGGCGCATGCCTGCGACGTGCCGGGCCAGGGGCCCCGCCAGAGCCGGCTGCAACCCTAACGCCTCCTCCAGCTTGGCGGGCGGCAACGCGAGCAAGAACTTGAATGAGTGCGGGGCGGCGTGGGAGCAGCACAGGACAAAGCCACGCCAGTGGTCGGGGTCCTCCCAGACGCGGCGAGAGGAGAGAGCGTCAAGCACCGTGGCCGTGAGGCCGAGGAGGCGGGGGTCGGCCTGGTGGGCCAGCATGACGGTGCGTAGAAAGAGGCGCGGTGGGGGTCGGCGGGCCAGGAGGCGCTGCACGGCCTCGGTGACAGCGGCGCGATCAAAGACGCGGCGGAGGGTGGCATCGCGGAGGCACCGGGTGAGGCACTCGACCTGGGCCCGGACTCCCTGGGCATTGTTGTCGCCCTTGTTGACGCCGTCTTGATGGAGGGCCACGAGAAGCTCGGATGCGCGAAGGAGCGGGCCGTTGGGCCGGGAGCTCCCCGGAGTGCACAGGCGAGCGCAGAGGACGCGGAGGTCGCCCAGGGGGAGGGCAGGCGCGAGGGAAGGGGCGGCTGCAAGGGCTGCCTTGTCGTCGTCTCCGAAGGGGAGGGCGACGGCGCGGAACCGAGCATCGTCAGCGCGCGACTCGAGCACCGTAAGGAGTAAAGCAGGGGGCTTGGAGGACTCTGCAACGGCGTGAAGCATCCGAAGACACAAGGGTTCGGATCCGGGGTGGTCGCGCGACGTCTCAGATGCTGCGGCGGCGAGGAGCGAGGGGGACGACGCGCCAAGGGCGCGGGCGAGGTCGGGCGCCGAGTCTAGGACTGCCTGCTTGACCGCGTCTGGAGCACGCCCGAAGGAAGAGATAAGGCGCGGCAGCAGCCGAGGCGCGCGGGCAGCCAGAGCGACAAACAGCTGAGCGGCGCGCGGGCCTCGAAGAGCCGCCGAGCTGGAGGCCGAAGGCTCGGACGGCTGCAGATCGCCCTCGCCCTCTCGTGTCTCGTCCCCCTCTCGCACCTCCGCCGTCGCATCGTCCAGTCCCTTGGACGCCGCGGCCTCGACCGCATCCCGAAGCGTGGGCTCCGTCCAGAGCCGGTTTCCCAACAGCTTGGTGGCCTTGGCCCGGGCATCGTCGTTCTCCGACGTTGCCTGCTCAAAGAGAAAACGCAGCGCCCACGACCGATCGGCGGGACGACCGACGGCAACCTCACGGGCCGCAAGAAGCGCCCGTGTCGTCCACTCCGTGACGGCTTCGGCCTTAGTAGGGTCGGCGTCCTTGTTGTCTGCGTTGGTTGTCGGCTCCGCCGTGCAGCAGGCGCGCAGCCAGGAAACGGTGGCGGCCGGTGGCAAGAGGGGCGCAAGCCGGAGCACCTCTCCCGCGGCACGGCGGGCGCGGCCAATGAGGCGAGACCGGAGCCCGTCAAGGAAGGACGTCCACAGAGCCGCGTACCGCGCCTGACTCTCGGCGGCAGGGGGGGCGCGTTCACCTTCGCCGGCGGCCGGAACCGTCCACCACCGGGCGGCGCAGACGTGGAGCCACCGCAGCGCCAACGCGACACCATCGGCCTCGCCAGCGGATCCCGGCAGGCACCGGCGCGAAACCGCGGCCGCGACAAGTGAGGACACGGCGTCCGTTCCGGGCGCAAGGGCCGCAAGGAGGGGCGCGAGCACGAGGGGCGAGGCCGACCGTGGCGGCCCGTCGAGGGCGAGGATGGCCCGCTGCGCCACCGACGCCCTGAGGACACGGGCCACGGCAGCGTCGCGCTGCTCGCGCGCAGCCTGGACGGTGAGGCGGTCGGCGGCAAGGGCGGGCTCCTCGATGACCTCCAACGGAACGAGCGCCTCCTCCTCGGCCTCAGCTGCTCGGACATCGTCGGACGCTGTGGCCCCACCAGTGCCAGACGCGTTGGCAAGGCCCCGGGCAGCCGCCCGATCCGCCTCCTCCCGCGCCTTGTGCTGGTTGAGGAACCCGATGAGGCCAGCGAGGCCGGGGGGCTGGCCGGGAGGTCCACCGTCGGGGGGGGCCGCGGGTAACGAGGGAAGGAGGGAAAGAACGAGATCGGCCAGGACAGCCGGGGCGAGGCCCTTGGAGAACGTTGCGGCCTCTGCCGAAGGGTCAGTCGACCTCGCGAGGCGCTCGACAAGGTCGGCACGGACTCGGGCCACAGAGGCTTCTCTGTTCTCGGGCTCGTCCTCCCTTTCACCCCGGGCGGCCGCAGCGGCCGACGCGCGAACCTCGCGCTCCCGGCCCCGGGCATCGCGACGCTGCGCTGCCCTCTTTTCCCGGTCAGCCTCGGCCGCGAATCCAGCGCGGGTCAAAAGGCCCGCGAATCGGGGGCGCCAGGGGGCCAGGGCGGGATCGGCCGACCGCAGCAGGCACAAAAGGGAAATCCTCAGCGCCTGGGCAGCAGCCTCGGATCGGGTCGGGCGGCCCGTCCCAACGCCGGCAGCACCACGGGACCCAGCCCGGTCGGCAAGGCGACCAAGCGCAGGCACCGCCTTAGCCGCGGCGCGGGGGTGCCGCCGCACGACAACCGTCACGGCCGAGAGCGCGGCCAGAGCCACGGCGACGGGCGACGAGTCGGGGGCGCTCGTGCTGGGCTCATCGTCACCCTTGTCGTCCTCCATACCCTCGTTGCCGTCCTTCCTCTTACTGTCCTCCGTGTCCGCCCCAAAAGCGCCCTCAGCAAGACTGAGCAGGCCTGTCAGGAGGGTATCGGCCTCGCTCTGGATGGACACCGGCTCCCCCGAGGCGTCTTTCGACAACACGGGGTGATCGGAGCCCACACGTGCGGCGGGAAGTCCCCCCACGGCCGGGCCCCGGCCTGCACCCGCGTCGAGCGAGAGGATCGTCAGAGCCTCGAGCGCCCCCACCAGGGTCAGCCGCAGCGTCGGCGCTGTCGCGGTCGCCGTTGCGAGCCGGTGGGCAAGGTCCCTCGCCTCACGGGCCCGCGACGCTAGGCCGGCCGACTCGGGCGACCGGGTCTGGGCCACAGCGGCCAGGCCAAGAGCCGCCCGAAAGAGTGAGGGGAGCCGCTCGGCCGCCGACACCCGCAGCTTGGCGGCGTCGGCCGACGGGCGGGCATCATCAAGGGCGGCCGCGCATGCGCCAAGCGCTGCCCGCACGACGGGAGCCGCGGGATAGAGCCGGGCGAGACGGTCGAGGGCGTCGAGGGTAGCGCGACGGACGGCGATGGCGTCCGAGCCACGCAGCACCCCAAGGATCTCGTCGCTCATCTCGGCCGCCAGGCGCGCCTGCGGTGGGGCGCCCGCAGCCCCGCCAAGTAGATCAACCAGACGGGACAGGGCCGACACCTGAGAGGGGCGAAGGGGGGAGGGGTGGTGAGGGGTGAGCCGATTGTCCCAGTAGTTGACGCCTCGCCCATCGCCCCCTGCGCCGCCGCGGGGACTGGGACAACGCTGTCGCGGCGCGGAGCCCCGACGGCGACGGAGACGAAGCGCGAACCGCTCCAAGGCGACAGCGACGTCCCCCGCTACGGATGCTTCCATGGAAAGGCCTTCCCGCTTCGCCTGGCGCGAGCTCCACGCGTCCGCAGTCGGCCACCCTCCGAAGGGCTCGCCGCCGCCGCCCACCGCGCCGCCACCGAGCTCGCCTGGGCCTGAACCGACCCCGAGGTGTTGAGGAGGTCGACGGCAAGGTCGCGTGCGTCATTGTACGAGGACATGGCGGCGGCGGGCGGTTCAGCGGCTCCGCGCTAGGGCCGGGAGCGCCAGTCGCCGCGGTCGAGGCGCGACCGCAGAGCCAGCTGCCGCGCCGGGGGGAAGGGGGGAGCCCGGCGGGCCACAGAGGACCCACGGTTAACTTTCTGACCTGGGGAGAGGCCATCGGGGGTGGAACCCACCCCGTCGTTCTCGACCGACCGGCCAGGCACCCTCGCCCTTGCCCTCGACCTCGACCTACCTCGGCCCCCACGCTGCAGCGCGTTTCAGCCCGCCCGCCCCTGCCGCCCGGCCCGCCGGCGAGGGGGTCGGTCATCTCACTCGGGGCTGTCGGCGGTGTTGAGCTCGGCTCTGCGGCGGGGGCGCCGAGAGGCGTCTCGCGCCCTCGCCCTCGCCGCGGCAGGCGACAGGACGACACCGGGCGAGCTCGGCGGCGCAGGTGGCCGCCAGCGGCAGGCCATCGTCACCGATGGGCCGTTCACGGGCGTCATTACAGAGGACTTCGTCGGCTCCGCTCGGCCTGGGGCGCGCGATGTGGCTAGCGAACGCCTGCTGACGGCAGCACGTGCGGCGACGGCGCCCGCGCCGTACCGCGGCGGGCTTGACCGCCCCGCGGAGATGGGCGCGGTCCGCGGCGACCACGCTTCGACGATCTCTCCTAGCCAGGCTGTGTGGTCTCTTCTCGAGCTGGGACGACCCAGCGAGGCCGAATCGCTCTTCCATCGTTGGTTTTTAAAGGGCGACCGACGCCTCGCCGCCGCCCTCGGCCCCGCCGACCCCAGCCGCCCCGCCGCCCTCGGCGCCGCCGCAGCGTGCTGTGCCGCGCTCGTCGTGGGCGCCCGGATCGACGCGTGCCCCTCGACCCGCTTTATGTGGATCACCGAGCGCTTCGAACACGCGGGAGTGAGGGACGCAGCGCCCGTCCTGGTCGAGGCTCTCGCCGATGGCCTCGCCCGGCGCGCGAGGTCGGGGGCGGCGGGGGCGGCTGGGTCGTCGTCGTCGCTCGACGGCGCCTCGCGCGCGGCCCTCGCCGACGCCGCGGTGACCGCCCTTGGGGACCGCCCGGCGACGTCGGTGTCGGCGAGGGCGTGGACGTCGCTGGCGACACTAGCGCTGGGGGGGGGGGCAGGACGGGCGCGAAAGGCTCTGGCCTGGCTGGGTAACGCCGGTGCAGCCACCTCCGGCAATCGGGGGGGCCGCTCAAGCCCC